>ENA-ORUX01000391-ORUX01000391.1-human-gut-metagenome-genome-assembly--contig:-NODE-391-length-43062-cov-7.480061_pt1 | contig 43062 bp, 28 predicted proteins | sample MGYA00242087_ERZ509225 | MGnify/ENA primary metagenome ERZ509225 (study PRJEB26280, sample SAMEA2338864) | human gut metagenome | biome: human gut; feature: human-associated habitat; material: faeces... | reverse complement strand
GTAAGAAGAAACTTCTGGAGAAACAGAAGGAAGGTAAGAAACGTATGCGTCAGGTTGGTAACGTGGAGATTCCACAGGAAGCCTTCATGAGCGTATTAAAGTTAGACGAGGATTAAGATTTTGGAGTTATATATTCATATTCCATTTTGTGTGAAAAAATGTGATTACTGCGATTTCCTTTCTTTTGCGGCAGACGAGCAGACGCAGAAGAGTTACGTGGCGGCACTGCAGAAGGAACTTGCTTTTTACGGAGCAAAGTATAAAGATCGCAGGATCACGACGATTTTTATCGGCGGCGGTACCCCTTCCTGGCTGAAGGAAGACTATATGCAGGCAATCATGGAGACGGTATATCACTATTTTTCGGTGGAACAGGATGCAGAGATCACGATCGAGTGCAATCCGGGTACAATCACGGAGCATAAATTTGAAGTTTATCGCAGAATCGGAATCAACCGTCTGAGTATCGGATTACAGTCGGTGCACAATGAGGAGCTTAAGATTCTTGGAAGGATCCATACGTTTGAGCAGTTTTTAAAGACGTATGACATGGCGAGAAAACATGGATTTTCCAATATCAATATCGACCTGATGAGTTCATTGCCGGGGCAGACACCGGAGATTTTCTGTGATTCCCTGTATCAGGTTTTAAAATTAAAACCGGAACATATTTCTGCCTACTCACTCATCATTGAGAAGGGCACGCCGTTTTATGAACTGTATCGGTTTGATGCAGTCAGGCAGGAGGCGGGCATGCAGACGGAATCCCTTCCGACGGAGGAGGAGGAGTACCAGACCACGAAGATGACACAGCACATTTTAAAGGAGGCCGGTTATCACTGGTATGAGGTTTCCAATTTTGCAAAGCCGGGATATGAGTGCAGACACAATATCGGTTACTGGAAACGCGTTGATTATCTCGGTGTGGGACTTGGCGCATCCTCACTGGTCGACAATGTACGGTATTCCAATACGAGGGATCTGTACACGTATCTGTCAGAATGTGAAAATATTCACGATTGCTATATGCAGTATCCGTTAACAGAGGGTGTGACAGGCAGTGCAGTTTATTCTGCTGACGGCACGCACCTGCTGGTTCCGGCAGTAAACCTGCATGCGGCAGCAGAGCAGACTACAAGGAACGAGCAGATGGAGGAATTTATGTTTTTGGGTCTCCGCATGCGGGATGGATTTTACCGGGATGAGTTTACGCAGGTTTTTGGCATTCCGATTGAGGCAGTCTACGGTGATGCATTGAATCATTTACAACAGGAAGAACTGCTCTTAAAACGTGAGGGCAGGATTTATCTGACTGACAAAGGGATGGACTTAAATAATTATGTGGTGGCACAATTTATGCTGTGATCTTGTGTAGATGAATGTTGTATTATCGGAAATTCGGTTTCGAGATTGGATGTTTCGGAAAGCAGTGTCAGTATCTTTTGTCCATGATTCCTTCTTTTGATATGAAAGATGGCTATTTTGTATTGGTGGATGAATCCAACCGGAAACAGGTGCTTTCAGATGTAAAGCAGTTGTACGGAGCATGGGAAGTGAAGTATAACGGTATGATCCACAATGAAGGTTATGAATATGCGTTTGTGACAGAGTCTAATCCGTATAAGGATCAGGAGTTTACATACCTGTATTACCGTGGCAGTGGGAAGCCGTCAGCTTATTTTACCATCCATAAAGAGATGCGGAACGAGGGACAGATTGTTGTCTGCACTCGGTTAGTTTATGCAGGGAAGGAAGGCCTTCAGGGATTTTTAGCACTGGTAAAAACAATGGAAAGCGATCATGTGCAGGTAATCTTTACGATTCCTGCATGCAAGACGATGGAATGTCTGGTAAAGGAATGGTCTATGGGAGCTTTTTCTGAAAATCAGATACCGCTTGGCATGGTGAGAGTGGTGAATGTGGAGCGTGTGTTGAAAAAGGCGGCTTACCGTGGAAACGGACAGGTGATCCTTGGGATAACCAATTCTGTATTACCACAAAATAACGGCAGTTACTGGATTCGTTTTACCAACGGAACACTGACTGCGATTGAGCGTATGCCACAGGATCAGGTGCCGTAGATTACCATGGATATTGCAGATTTTGCACACGGTATTTTCCGGGGATTTGCAGAGGGTGAGATATCAGATTACGATTCGGTAGAGATACTGGATCAGAAGGTAATACAGAATGGAACCATCGGGCAGATTTTTTATCCAAAGAAAAACTTTATTATGGAGTACTTTTAAAAAAATATTTCTATATGGAAAAAGGATACCTTTGTGAAAAAAGGTGTCCTTTTTTTGTGCCCGGATACCGTTATGCTGATAAGGGAGAGGGAGGAAAAAATCATGAAAAAAGGACACTGTGGGAAAATGCTGCTTTTATTCGGGGCAGCGTGTATGCTTATGACGGGGTGTGGAACAAAGGAAAGCAGTAAAATGGATACAAAAGATATGACAACAAGGGATGCAGAGTTTCATACAGAATTATTTGGCGAAAATACCTATATTTTTTCGCCGGAGGATGATCCGGGGCAGGTGGCACAAACATTGGATGCTATTTATGAGAAACAGGAAGCAGATCAGTTTGGGGAGGCGCGTTATGCCATCTATTTTATGCCGGGAGAGTATGACGAGACGATCGAGGCGGATGTTGGGTTTTATACACAGGTGGCAGGGCTTGGAGAACTTCCGACTGACACAAAATTACAGAGCCTGCAATGTACCGCAAGATGGCTTTCGGACGATCCGTCGAATCACAATGCGTGCTGCAATTTCTGGCGCGGAGTGGAAAACATCGAGCTGAAAACGAACACGATGTGGGCAGTCTCGCAGGCAACGTTTATGCGGAGAGTGCAGGTCGATGGTGCATTGTTTCTGCATGATGAATACGGATGGTGCAGTGGCGGATTTCTGGCGGACTCCAACACCGACCTGATGACAGATTCCGGGTCACAGCAGCAATGGCTTTCCAGAAACTGTAACTGGAAAGCGTGGATGGGGGCTAACTGGAATATGGTCTTTGTCGGCACAGAGGAAGGAAAAAATCCAACCGGAACCTGGCCGGTCGTTCCGTACACAGAGGTGGAAAAGACCGAAGCCATGCAGGAAAAACCGTTTTTGATCTATGATGATGAGGAAGGTTATATGGTCTATGTGCCAAAAGAGCGGGAAAATGCTATCGGTGTTTCATGGGAAAATGGCAGCGAGGGAGAAAAAATCCCGATTGACCAGTTTTATGTTGCAAAGCCGGAGAAAGATACGGCAGAGACGATGAATCAGGCATTGGAAGAAGGAAAAAATCTGCTTCTGACACCTGGAATTTATGACCTTGAGGAACCGATTGCTGTAAATCGTCCGGATACAATCGTGCTTGGCATGGGACTGGCAACCCTGCGTGCAGCAAAAGGAAACGTCTGCCTGGAAACAGGGAATGTGCAGGGACTGATCCTTGCAGGATTACTTTTTGATGCCGGGGAAATAAAATCAGACAATCTTCTTGTCATCGGTAACGAGGGTCAGAAATCAGAGGATAATGGAAAAAATATTTATTTAAGCGATCTGTTTTTCCATGTCGGAGGAACAGATACAGACACACCGGTAAGCGTAAAGTGCTGCGCTACGATCAACAGCAACCATGTGGTCGGGGATAACTTCTGGGTATGGCGTGCAGACCACGGAGACAATGTTGCGTGGGAGAAAAACGAGGCAGAAAATGGAATCATCATCAACGGGGATGATGTCACGATGTATGCGCTGATGGTAGAACATTTTGAACAGTATCAGACGGTATGGAATGGAGATCACGGAAAAGTGTATATGTATCAGAGCGAGATCCCATATGATGTTCCAAACCAGGAGGTTTGGATGAGCCATGAGGGACAGAAGAATGGATACGCTTCTTTTTATGTGGATGATGCTGTGGATACGTTTGAGGCATGGGGGCTTGGCGTTTACCTGTATAACCGTGATGCGTCTGTGGAACTTGACACCGCCATGGAGGTGCCGGATAAGAATGGAGTGAAAGTACACAATATCTGTACCGTGATGCTGACCGGATATCCGGGCATGAACCATATTATCAATGAATCGGGAGATTCGGTGACTTTTGCAGGAGAACGAAAAGTGATCTGTGAATATGAGAACGGTCTGATCCGGTAAGATATAAAAAAAGGACACCTTTTTGAAAAAGAGTGTCCTTTTTTGTGTCTTGTTTTTTCTTAGAATAAAAATATCAAAATAGGAAGGGTAGAATCAGGATGAAAGAATATCAATTTGAAGATACACAGGGAACATTCCATTTGAAAAAAGCGGAAAATATCAGCTATCTTTATTTTCCAATTGCAGGGGAAGCAGGATTAAAAAGTTCCTTCACACCGAATCTCGGCGGTGATGCGAAGATAGATCAGAATACATTTTTACTGGAGCCGGTAAGTGCGGAAAATCTTGTCAATAACCGAAACAGCAGAAACTTCTGGTGCAATGTGAAGGGAATCGGAAGCTGGTCTTTGACTGGTCATTCAGCAGAAGAGTTAAGTAAGAAATTTACGGAAATGCAGGATGACAGTGAAGTGACAGCCGGATTTATGTGGCAGAAGACGACAAGGGAATCCAAAAAGTATCAGCTTCGCGGAGAAATACTTTCTTTTATTCCAGTAGATAAAAACGTTGAGATCATGCTGGTGACGATCACAAACACAGGACGCATGGCGCAGACAGTTACACCAACGGCGGCGATACCATTATATGGAAGAAGCGCGGACAATATCCGTGACCACAGACATGTAACATCTTTATTACATAGAATCGAAACTACAGACACAGGCGTTCTGGTGACACCGACATTGTCTTTCGATGAGAGAGGACATCAGGTCAACCATATGACTTATTACTGCGTGGGCTGGAGTGGCAATGGAGAAAAGCCGGTGGATTTTTATCCGACAGCAGAGGATTTTGTCGGAGAGGGCGGTAACTTTGAGAGACCATATGCCATTGTAAAAAATGCAGAGGGGGTCAAGGCAGGAACAAAGATAGAAGGATTAGAGGCAGTTGGTGGTCTTCATTTTTCAGAGATTACATTAGAGCCGGAAGAGGAATGCAGTTATCTGATCTTTACCGGAATTACAGAAGATATTCAGGAGATCAGGAATCTTTCCAAAACTTATACGACCAGAGAGAAAGTACTGGAAGAACTGGAAAAAACAAAAGCATACTGGCAGGAAAAAGTAAATGTTGCTTATCATACCGGAGATTCAGATTTCAACCAGTTTATGCACTGGGTAAGCTTTCAGCCAATTCTGCGCCGTATTTATGGCTGTTCCTTCCTTCCGCATCATGATTACGGAAAGGGAGGAAGAGGCTGGCGTGATCTCTGGCAGGATTGTCTGGCACTTTTAATTATGAATCCGGATGGAGTAAGACAGATGCTGCTTGATAACTTTGCCGGTGTCCGTATAGATGGAAGTAATGCAACGATCATCGGAAGTAAACAGGGAGAGTTTGTTGCAGACCGGAATAATATCACAAGAGTGTGGATGGATCATGGTGTATGGCCAATGATCACAACAAAGTTTTATATTGACCAGACCGGAGATCTTGAACTGTTAGAAAAAGAGGCAGCTTATTTTAAAGACAAACAGATCGCAAGAGGAACCAGGACAGATACACTGTGGGATGAATCCTATGGCTGCTGGCAGAAGACCAAGCGCGGCGTGCGGGAAGAGGGTACGATTTTAGAGCATCTGCTGTTACAGAATCTTACCGCTTTTTATGAAGTTGGAGAACACAATAACATAAGACTGCGCGGCGCAGACTGGAATGATGCGCTGGATATGGCTTCTGAGAAGGGCGAGAGCGTGGCATTTTCCAATGCTTATGCAGGCAACCTTGCCGATATTGCAGAATTGCTGGAGGCATACCAGAAGAAAACTGGAAAAGAAACGGTTTCCCTTCTGGCAGAGATCGTGATTCTTTTAGAAGATAATCCGGCATTATACGATTCTGTTGAGAAGAAGCTGCATGTATTAGAGGAATATTTACATACGTGTGAGCATGATACGAGTGGAGAAAAAGTAGAGATCTCCATTGAAAAACTGACTGAAAACCTGCGTCACAAATCGGAGTGGTTAATGGAGCATATCCGGAAAAATGAGTGGGTAAAGGATTCGGAAGAAAACGGCTGGTTTAACGGTTACTATGATAATCATGGACGTCAGGTAGAAGGAGATACAAAAACCGGTGTCCGCATGATGTTAACCGGCCAGGTATTTTCCATCATGGCTGGCACTGCAACAGAAGAGCAAATCCGGCAGATCACGAAGAGTGCAGACCGTTATCTCTATGATGAAAAAGTGGGTGGCTACCGTCTGAACACAGATTTCGGGGAAGTCAAGACAGATCTTGGAAGAATGTTTGGATTTTCCTACGGAGATAAAGAAAACGGAGCAGTCTTTTCCCATATGGCAGTGATGTATGCCAATGCGCTTTACAAACGTGGATTTGCAAAGGAAGGTTGTAAGTCCTTGCATGCATTGTACAGACAGTCGGCAAACTTCGAAGTGAGCCACATCTATCCTGGAATTCCGGAATACTTCAATGGCAGAGGACGCGGTATGTACCATTATCTGACGGGCGCTGCGAGCTGGTATATGCTGACGGTGATCACAGAGATGTTCGGAGTAAGAGGTCAGATCGGTGATATGATCTTAGACCCAAAACTTTTAAAAGAGCAGTTTGATGAAGAGAAAAAGGCATCCCTTACACTGAAGTTTGCAGACAAAAACTGGAAGATCACTTATTTGAACTGTGAAGACAAGGATTATGGAGAATATCAGATTGCAGATGTAACGGTGGACGGAGAGAAGATAAATTTTGTGCCAAAACAGCATGATGCAATTCTTCCTAAGAATATGATCGAGAAACTTTCTGGCAATGAGACACATCTGATCGAAGTGGTTCTTGCCTAGGAAAATATTACATTATAAACAATTGCGAAAAATGGATTGGAGAAGAATATGGCAGAGAAAAAATTTTTAATTGAAAACTATGGAAAAAAGAGCACGTTTGCAAGCTTTCTTCCAGGCATTTCCGGAGAGAAGGGAATTCCTATCTGGTGCTATTATGTAAACCGTGGACAGTGCGTGGTCAGTTTCGGAGTCGACAATAAAGATCATTCGATCATGGAATTTTATCCGGCACATCAGGCGTACCAGAATGTGAAAACGACAGGATTCCGTACTTTTGTAAAAAAAGATGGAAAAGTGACGGAGCTTTTTGCAGATGAAAACCGGACACACCGCATGGAAATTGCCAGGAACGGATTAAAAATTGAAGAGGAAAATGACGTACTTGGCGTGAATGCAAAGGTGGACTATTTCACACTTCCGGGAGAAAAAATCGGTGCGCTGGTGCGCAGGGTGGAACTGACCAATACCACCGGGGAATATGCCAAAATAGAAGTATTAGACGGCATGCCGGCACTGATCCCATATGGGGTTGGAATTGACAGTATGAAAAATATGTGCCAGACATCCAAAGCGTGGATGCAGGTCGAGGATGTGAAAGAGGGACGGCCGTATTTCAGGGTACGTGCCAGCATGGCAGATACCGCCGCAGTCACAAAGATGGAGGGCGGCAATTTTTCCATCGGATGCCTTTCTGATGGCACGAGATTACAGCCGGTCGTTGATCCGACGGTTGTATTCTCCTATGATACTTCCTTACAGAAACCGATTGGATTTGAAGAGACGGCATTAAAAGAACTGCTCGCAAAAGAGCAGATCACCATGAACCAGTTGCCATGTAGTTTTTATGGAACAGAGGCAGATCTTGCAGCGAATGAGAGCATTTGTTTCTATGAGATCATCGGACAGGTGGAGAACAAAGAACTGTTGAAGGCATATGCAGCCAAAAAACTGGACGCAGTTTATTTTAACGCAAAAGCAAAAGAGGCAGAAGAACTGGTAGAACATCTTTGCAGCGGAATCGCAACGGAGACAGCGTCGAAAGATTTTGATGCTTATTGCCAGTATACTTATATGGATAATGTCTTAAGAGGTGGTTATCCGATCAAACTTGGCAACCATAAGATTTTTTACGTGTACTCCAGAAAACATGGCGATCTGGAAAGAGATTACAACTATTTTTCCATGCTGCCGGAGTTTTATTCACAGGGCAATGGAAATTTCAGGGATATCAACCAGAACCGCAGATGTGACACTTTCTTTGCACCATTTGTGGGAAGGGAGAATATCAAAACATTTTACAGCCTGATCCAGTTAGATGGTTACAACCCACTGGGCGTGGAAAAACTGACTTATCAGGTAGCAGAAGAAAAAGCGGAAAGTCTGCTGGCTCTTCACGAAAATTTATTTACAACCGAGCAGGAAAAACAGGAGTTTTGTGAATATATCAAAAAACCATTCACACCGGGGGCTCTGTGCCGGAAGTTAGAGGAACTGTGTGGAGAGCAGGAGACAGAAACGTTATTTTCCCAGATCATCGATCAGGCAGACGGACTTGTGAACGGCAATTTCTTAGAGGGCTACTGGAGTGACCACTGGACTTACAATCTCGATCTTGTGGAGGATTATCTCGAAGTATTCCCGGAAAAAGAGAAGGAATTACTGTATGAGAGAGATTACACGACCTTCCTCTCACAGGTGAATATCAATCCGAGATACAGACGTTATGAGGAGACGGAAAATGGTCTGAGACAGTATCATGCATTAAATGAGAAGAGCCGCAGAAATACGGAAGAAAAACTGGTGCGCGAGGCAAGTCAGTCCGGAGAAGTTTTAAAGATGACGCTGCTGGAAAAATTAGTGTTACTCTGCGCTGCAAAATTTGCCGCGCTGGACGCTTACGGCATGGGTGTGGAGATGGAAGGTGGAAAACCTGGCTGGTATGACGCGTTAAATGGTATGCCGGGCATGTTTGGTTCTTCCATGGCAGAGACCTATGAGCTTGCCAGAATGTTGGAATACACGATCGGGGCATTAAAACGATATCCGGGAGAACTGGAACTGATTGAAGAATTTTCTGATTTCTTACAGCAGCTTGATCTGATCAATGCAAGTGAGAAAGATGCGATCGGTTTCTGCAAAAAGCAGAGCTATGCAGCTAAGGAAGAGATTCAGAAAGAGGGTGAGATCCTTTCCTTCTGGAATCAGATCAACGATGCAAAAGAGGCTTACCGAGAGAAAGTATTCTCCGGAATATCCGGTGTGAAGAATCTTGTTTCCACAGAGAAAGTTGTAAAAATTTTAAACGATTTTCTGGAAACAGTAACCTGCGGAATTGAAAAAGCATGCATATTGGGAAATGGTATCTGCCCGACCTATTTTACTTATGAAGTTTTAGAGTATGAGAAAGTAAAAGACGGCTACAAGCCATTAAAATTTATGGTTCGTGAAGTTCCATATTTCCTGGAAGGACCGGTTCGTTATCTGAAATTAAAGACCGGAAAAGAGAAAAAGGCAAAATTATATGAGCAGGTGAGACACAGTGATCTCTATGATGAAAAACTTTCCATGTATAAGGTCAATGCTTCTTTGCAGAATGCATCCTTTGAACTTGGAAGAGCGAGAGCCTTCACACCTGGCTGGCTGGAGAATGAGTCCATCTGGCTTCATATGGAATATAAGTATCTGTTGGAACTCATCCGAAATGGCATGTATGAAGCATTTTTTGAGGATTTCCACAAAGCTGCGATCCCATTTTTGGATAAGGAAGTATATGGAAGAAGTATTTATGAGAATTCATCCTTTATCGCAAGCAGTAAAAATCCAAACAAAGCATATCACGGCAAAGGTTTTGTGGCACGCTTAAGTGGATCGACCATCGAGTTTATCAGTATGTGGAAACAGATGATGTTTGGCAGCCATATTTTATCCATGAAAAATGGAGAACTGCATTTCACGCCACAGCCTGCGGTACCGGCATATCTGATTCCGGAAAATGGAAAAGTATCTGCCATGCTGTTTGGAAAGACAAAGGTAACGTATCAGTTTGCAGATGTCACCGACTACATTCCGGGACATTATGAGATTGCTTCCATGAAGTTTATCTATCAGAATGGAAGCGTTGCCAATGTGGGCAGCGGCGTTGCAGGAGAAAAAATAGCAGTGGATGTCCGTGAGGGGCTTGTGACATCCATTGAGATTGATGTTCGATAAGAACGACACACATAGTACAATATCGCATGAAAATTATCACAACGGACTACGAAAACAAAAAGTTCTGGGAAGAAACAGAAAAAGAATCTGCGCTGATGGGAGAAAGGACACCTAAAAAAAAGACACCATTTTAAAATTTAAAGCATTTTTACAAGAGGGGATTGAACTTATAATTCAATTATCAACAAACAACAAAGTGTTGTGTAACAGCAGAAAGCAAATTCACTTTTCTGCAGAACAATAAGGAGGCAAAATCCTCTCCTCACCAATGGGTTCGGATTTTGCTTCGTAAAACAAGGAGGATTATATATGAATTGGAAAAAAGTAGTATCAGTATTGCTCGTAAGTGCAATGACATTATCCATGGCAGCATGTGGCGACACAGCAAGCACAAGCGATAATGCAGCAGCAGGAACAGAGACAAAGGGAAGCACAGCAAATGCATCCAGCGATGAAAAGTTAGTTGTATGGACATTATCAAACGACTTGATCGACTTTGGTAAGAGATTCCAGGAACAGACTGGTGTAGAGGTTGATACAGTGGTTATCGAGCCAGCTGATTACCCAACAAAAGTTCAGACAGCATTACTTGCAGGAGAAAAAGAACCGGATATCATCGTTGGTGAGCCAAAGATGTTAGAGGATTTCTTTGATGCAGGTTTCTTCGAGGATTTAAACCAGGCACCATACAATGCACAGGATTATGCAGATCAGATCGTTGATTATGTATGGCAGGTTGGACAGGATGACGATGGTATCCAGAGAGCAATCTCTTACCAGATCACACCAGCAGGTATCTACTACAGAAGAGATATCGCAAAAGAAGTATTCGGAACAGATGATCCGGACGAAGTTGGAAAATTATTCAAAGATTATCCTACTATCTTAGAGACAGCTCAGACATTAAAAGATGCTGGATACAGAATCTTCTCTTCTGATGCAGAGATGAACGTATTCTCCGGTGATAGTGCATGGGTAGTAGATGGAACATTAAATGTTGACCAGTCCAGAATTGATTACATGGATCTTTGCGTTGACTTATATCAGAATGACTTAACAGCATATGCAAGCCAGTGGTCAACACCTTGGTATCAGGCTATGGCTGGCGAGGTACCTATCTTAACAGCAGATATCCAGTCTAATGCAGATGATTCCGTTAACGTTTGGGATGCAGATCAGTTCGCAGAGGCAACAAAAGGACTTGATACAACAACTGTATTCGCATTTGGTCTTCCTTCCTGGGGTGTACTTACTATGAGAGATAACGTAGGCGAGACATCTGGATTATGGGGCGTTTGCTCTGGACCAGCAGCAGGATTTGACGGTGGTACATATATCGGTATTTCTTCTCAGTCTGAAAGAAAAGACACAGCTTGGGAATTCGTAAAATTCTGTACATTAAATGAAGATACAGCTAACTGGTGGATTGAATACTCACAGGGTGATACAGTTTCTTTGAAATCAGCTCTTGATAAACACAAAGATGATGAGAACCAGATTTACGGTGGTGAGAAATTATACCAGTTCTGGTTAGATCAGGCACAGTACATTGATACTTCTAAAGTAACAAGATACGACAAAGGTATCGGCGATGCATGGGGCAATGCAATCTCTTCTGTTAAAACTGGTGAGAAGACAAAGGATGAGGCAATCTCTGACTTCTACGATACAATTGAAGCAACATATCCTGAAATCACAGTAAACAGATAAAAATATCTCCAAAATCATTTTTCTTACAGTCTGCACAGTGAATGTGCAGACTGTAAGAAAAGACAAAAGAGTACAGGAAAAGAATGGCTATCCTCTGAGATAGTTATGAAGAAGGAGAATGGCAGAATATGGGAAAGAATAAAAATGGTTTGAAAAAATATGATAACGTGGGATACTTCTTCGTTTTACCATTTGTTATTGTATTTTGTATTTTTAGTGTTTATCCGGTATTAAGAACCTTATATTTCAGTTTTACAAATGCCAAGATTGCAGGAGTCGGTGTGACATCCTGGGTCTGGTTTGACAACTACAAGCGTGTATTCACAGACAAATTTTTCTGGAGAGCGCTTTGGAACACGGTAAGGATCTGGGGTGTGAATATCGTATTACAGCTCGGACTTGCATTTTTACTTACCATTGTATTTAGTGATATCAAATACAAAATCAAAGGACTTGGAATTTTCCGTATTATTTATTACTTACCGAACTTAATTGCAGCAACATCTGTTGCATTCTTATTTCAGACATTACTGGATTGGCGTTATGGAACGTTCAACCAGATTATTGCAAGCATCTATCGGTTATTTGGTGCAAATTACACTCCGGTCGACTGGCTTGGATCATCTGCAACAGCAGGTGTGACCATCGCAGTGATCAGTTCCTGGATGTGGTTTGGTAACTCCTTCATTATGTTAATGGCTGGTGTGCAGGGAATCTCAAAAGATTATTTCGAGGCAGCAGCAATTGACGGAGCCGGAAGATGGACCGTATTTGGAAAAATCACATTACCATTATTAAGACCGATGTTACTTTATGTAGCAATCACATCACTGATTGGTGGATTACAGATGTTCGATCTGCCGTATCTGATGTCAAATCCGGCAGGGGCATCTTATAACTCCGTATACACCGTGGTAATGTATCTCTATAAATTTGGATTTACAACAGGAACAACACAGACTGGTTATGCATCCGCAATCGCCTATGTATTATTCCTTATCATTTTAGCTGTTTCCATTATACAGTTAAAAGTGTTTAACCAGGATGAAGAGAAAGCAGCAGCACGCCGTGCAAAAAAACGGGCTTCATCTAAGACGAAATAAGGAGGATTACTATGAACGGCATTGGATATAAAATCAAAAAAACAATTTTATATATCTTACTAATCCTGCTTAGTGTAGTGTGTATGTTTCCATTTTTATTAATGATTGTCAACGCAACACGAAGCGGATCTGAGATTATGAAATCATTTACTCTGATTCCGAGTGTTTATTTAAAAGAAAACTGGGCTACTGTATTTAAATACTTCAACCTGTTTTTAGGTATGTGGAACAGTTTGAAAGTAGCAGTTCCATCTACATTACTCTGTGCATACTTTTCCGCTATGACAGCTTATGCACTGGCAATGTACAAATTCAAGGGAAATAAAGTATTATTCATGACGATTTTAATTTTCATGATGATACCTGGACAGCTTGGTCTGATCGGTTTTTATAACTTATGTACCAAACTTCATCTGGTAAACTCTTATATCCCATTGATTATTCCGGCAATTGCTTCACCGGGAACCGTATTTTTCTTAAGACAGTATGTACTTTCCGTTATGCCACCTTCACTGATCGAGGCAGCCAGAATTGATGGAGCAAGCGAGTTATATACATTCCACAGAATCGCAATCCCAATCATGTCACCTGGGATTGCAACCATGAGTATCATGGGATTCATCGGTGGATGGAATGCTTACCTGTTACCTATGATTATCTTAAATAAAAATGAGAAATTTACATTACCGGTTATGATGGCAACTTTAAGGGCATCAACAGATATTACTGCAAACCAGGGCGCAATTTATCTCGCCGTTGCAATTTCTGTTATTCCGATTTTACTCGTATTTGCATTCTTCTCTAAATACATCATCAGCAGTATTTCTGCAGGTGCTGTAAAAGAATAATGACAGTACATAAAATAGTTTCCTTACCATATTCTTCTCTAAATAGATAAAAACAGAAACGCTACTCAAAAAATTGGGGTAGCGCTTTTGTGTGTTTAAAAAGAAAGTAAAAAGAACTCGGAAAATGTCATGAAAACAGGAAATTTGCTCTGTCGGGGTTTGCGGGAAACGAAAGAAAATGGTATGATAAAGATACTTGGAAACAGAAATAAAGGGGAAGTTTTATGGTTACATACAGAATCAGAAAAATGATCGCATGGGGCATGGCAGTGACCATGACAGCCGGGATGACAAATGTTTTGACGGGCTGCGGAGCGGAAAGAGAAGGACAGGCTGTGGAGACATCTCAGGTGGAGGACACCTCACAGGGTGATGAGGATACACCGGCATGGAAAAAATATGCCGGAGAACCTGTTACGTTAGACTGGTATGTCAATTATTCCTGGTTTGCAATACCGTGGGGAGAGAATGCAGTCTCTCAAAAGATTACAGAGGAGACAGGAGTAAATATTAATTTTATTACACCAATCGGGAATGAAACAGAAAAATTAAATGCACTGATCGCATCGGATTCTCTGCCTGATCTGATCACATTAGGGTATTGGGAGCCACAGGTGAACCAGATGATCGAAGAGAACATGGTCTATGCATTAAATGAACTTGCAGATGATTATGATGCCTATTTCTGGCAGGTCACAGATGCAGATGTGGTGAACTGGTATACAATGGATGATGGCAATATTTATGGATATCCGTGTTCCACGGTTACACCAAAACAGGTGAAAGAGCATGATGACATCATATCCAATCAGACGTTTCTGGTACGTAAAGATATTTATGAGGCAATTGGAAGTCCGGATATGACAACACCGGAAGGATTTAAAGCAGCAGTGGAGAAAGCGGCAGAGATGTTTCCTGAGGTGAATGGGGAAAAATTGATCCCGGTGGGATCCCATGTATTTGATAATCAGGGAAATGTTTCCTTTGACAAATATCTGATGAATTTTCTTGCGGTTCCGTGGGAAAAGGATGGGAAATATTATGACAGATATACAGACCCAGAGTATGTTATATGGTTAAAAATGTTCCGTGAACTGGGGGAGGAAGGGCTGCTTGCCAATGATATCTTTGTGGATACACGGATACAGATGGAAGAAAAACTGGCAAAAGGTCGGTATTTTTGTATGCTCTATCAGTACAGTGATACGATCTCACAGCAAAAAGCATTGTATGAGAATGATCCGGACAGCATTTACATGGCGGTTGAGGGACCGAGAAATTCCAATGGGGATGATCCGACACTGCCGACTAACAATATGAATGGATGGACATTGACGCTGATCTCAAAAAATTGTAAATATCCGGAACGCGCCATAGCGTTTATGGACTATATGATGAGTGAGCATGGACAGATGTTGATCTATCTCGGTGTGGAAGGGGTTACTTACGATATCGTGGATGGTAAGCCGGTATTAAAAGAGGACGTCAGCAAAATTTTAAATTCCGACCGGGAGACTTACGACAGGTTATACGGCGCAGATGATGCTTATTGGATGCTGCAGAATAATGTCATGCAACTTCAGTGGGAGCAGAAGGCAGGTCCTGCTACTGAACAGTTACTCGTGTGGGCATGCAAATATACAGTCTACAATGGACAGTATGATGTGAGTTTGTCGACAAGTCCTGAAATTGCAGCTATGGATGAAAAATGTACCAAACTCTGGAGTGAGACACTGCCAAAGCTTCTTCTCGCATCAAATGAAGCACAGTTTGATGAAATATTTGAAGAATTTGTGGGAAAAAGGAATGCCATGGGCTATCAGGAAGTTTTGAAACAGAAAACAGTATTAATGAATGCAGCAAAGGAAAAAATGGGAATTAGCGAATGAAAAAAATAAGAGAGCTGTTTCGAAATACAAAGCTAAATATCAAATTTACCAGTATTATCATTCTGTTTATGGTGATTCCAATCGGGGTGTTAGCAGGGGTTTTGTTCTATGTTATGGAGCAGAATGCGGTGCAGGAGAACATGGATTACATGGAATATACAATGCAGCGGAATGAGGATGGAATCAAGACAAAGATTGATTCTATCAATATGTCCACACAGTTTTTCTTAAGTGATGATTCCCTGCTTCAAATGTTGAATGCATCTGCGATTGGGGGAGAAATCTCTACGGCCGACTGGCTGGATTTTAAAAATAACGAAGTGTCGGCGTTGGAACGGTTAGTTAACAATAACCCATTGCTGTATGGTGTCCGTGTCTATGCGGTGAATGACAGTGTGCAGGAGATGATGCCCATTTTATACAATGCATCCCGTATGAAAAAACAGGAGTGGTCCAAGCAGGATAAATATGTCGGCTGGAATTTTGATTACACAGATAATATTTTCAATTCCTATACGATGAACCAGAATCGGAAGATTATTTCACTTGTCACACCGATTATTGACAGTGCCAATGGAAAAGTTGGTGTGATCGAGTCTGCCATGACGATGGAGAATATGTTTCCAAGCCTGTACGAGGGAATTGAGGATGAGTGGAGTTTCTTTTATTCGGATGAGGGAGTAACCTATTTTGGACAGAAAGAGCAGACAGAATCTTCAGCGCTGCTTGACGATATTTTAAAACAGCGTCCCACAGAGGACAAGATACAGACCATTTATAAAAAATTGGATGGAAAAAAACTTGTAATCTCTTATATGCAGGTGCGCGAACTCTCCGGTACACTGATCTGTGTGAAGGATATCACAAAAAATGTTCATAATGTATATTTTATGCGTGATGTGTTTGTGGCTGTCATGCTGGCATTTATCATATTGCTGGCGTTCTTTATCAACCGTATTGTGCAGCATCTGTTAAAGCAGTTTTATGAGATCTTAAAGTCCATTCGAAAAGTACAGAAGGGTGATCTTGATGTCGTGATCGAAAACTGTGGCAAAGATGAGATGGGCGAACTCGGAACGCAGATCAATAAGATGTTGGAACGTATCAAGGAGCTGATGGAAGATAATTTAAACCGTGAGATGTTAGCAAAAAATTCTGAGATCCGGGCTTTGCAGAATCAGATCAATGCACATTTTATTTATAATGTGTTAGAATCGATTAAGATGATGGCAGAGATTGATGAAGAATACGCCATTTCTGATGCGGTGACCGCATTGGGGAAACTGCTGCGTTACAGTATGAAGTGGGTATCAGGAAATGTGCTTGTGGAGCAGGAGTTAGAGTACATTAAAAACTACATGGCTCTGATCAATCTGCGGTTTGATTATGAGATTTATCTGTCGTTAAACCTGCCGGAACTGGTATTAAAACAGGAGATTCCGAAGATGTCCCTGCAGCCGATCGTCGAGAATGCCATTTATCATGGAATCGAACAGATGGCAGAGGACACAAATATCTATATCAAGGGCATTTTAGACGGAGATGACTGTGTGATCGAGATCACAGATGCCGGAAAAGGTATGTCAGAAGAAGAAGTGGAGAAGCTTCGGTTAAAGATTGCAGGAAAAATTGATTCCAACGGAGGCTCCGGCAATGGAATTGGTCTGAAAAATGTACAGGACCGTATCCATATTGCATTTGGAGATCAGTATGGAATCGAGATCGCATCCAAATTGGGGTGTTATACAAAAATTATGGTCCGGATTCCAATCACGCATAGACAGTCAGAGGAAAATGACCCGGAGCATAAGTGAAAAATAAAGGCACAGGGGACTGTGACAGAAGAGAGATACAGGATTAGAAGAGGGTAAGGAAGATAATGAAAACAGTTTTGATCGTTGAAGATGAGAAAATGATCCGTCAGGGAATCAAAACAATGATTATGCGAAGTGGTGTGCCAATCGAGACCATTATGGAGTGCAACAATGGAGAGACTGCGCTTGAAATTCTGAAAGAGCAGGAGATTGATGTGATGTTTACGGACATCCGTATGCCGAAGATGGATGGCATCGAACTGGTACAGAAAATGCAGAGCCTCGAACATATTCCACTTACCGTGGCAATCAGTGGTTATGATGATTTTGCCTATGCGGTGGAAATGTTAAGAAACGGGGTGCGGGAGTATATTTTAAAACCGATTGAGCGTGAAAAAATCACCGAAATCTTAAAAAAACTCAATGCAGAGATTGAGAGCCGGAAAGAGAAAGAGGAGAACAATCAGAAAATTGGTTATCAGCAGATGCGGCACCTGATGCTTTCCGATGAGATTTCCGGGGAGGAACAGCGCACAATCGAAAGTCAGTATGCAGATCATTTTTATACCGGAAATTATTATGTGTGCTGCCAGAATCAGGTCAAGAGAGGAGAACTGTCCGACGATAATTATATTTTCATGAAAAATATGAATGACAATGATATTTTTATTGTTCCGGCAGAGAACCTTTCCCTCTTATTGAAAAACGAATTGCAGGATGGTTACATTGGAATCAGTGCGGCGCATTGTGGCTTAGAGAGCATCCGTCAGGCATATGCGGAGTCTGTCATGATGCGAAAGAAAGCATTTGTCCGCAATAAAGTGGAAGCGCAGTACGGTGTATTTCAGGAAAAGATACCGGAAGGTCTTATCACGGAGGCCGCTAAGTTGACAGAGGAGGCAGCCAGAATCCAACGCGTCCAGTTGATCGGAACAGATCATACAGACGATCTGGAAAAGAGTTTTCATCAGTTCTTTTATGAAGTGAAAAATGGAAGAATTGATGAGGCTGTTTTTGAGAGCTGTATGAAAGATTTCTTTACGGAGGTAGAGAAAACCTATCAGAATGCTTTAGAGACAGAGGGAGAACTTTTATTGGAATGCAAAGAAATCTGGAGTGAAAATTGTATCGATTCCTACGAGGACAAGGTAATGGAATTTGTGTTGCAGCTTCATGAGAAGATCAATAGCAGCTATGACCAGAACAAGAATGTACAGAAAATCAAAATGGCTGTGGATTATATAGAAGAAAATTATGCAAAGGATCTGAATATGGCGGTTGTCTCCAATTATATTTCCATGAATTACTCCCTGTTTTCCTACTCATTCAAGCAGTATACCGGAAGCAATTTTGTGAATTATCTCAAGGAAATCCGCATGAGAGAGGCAAAAAAACTCCTGACCGAAACCGATATGAAGATTATCGAGATCAGTCAGGCAGTCGGGTATGACAATGAAAAGCATTTTATGAAAATTTTTAAAGCAACCTGTGGAGTATCTCCGACAGAATACCGTCACAATGCTTATTTATCCAAATCCTGATGAAAAATCTGTTTTTGCTGGTACATATGTTCATCTGCCTTGGAAAATAAAGCTTTGACATCTTCTTTGGAAAGGGATGCACCCGGTGTGGACTGGGCATAGCCGCCGCTGGCAGAGATCTTATATTCCTTGTGGCTTATTTTATTATAATTATCTAAGTACTTATAGACGCGGGTGAGGAGTTCATCGGCATCTTCTTTTGTGTAATCCATTGTCAGCAGATAAAATTCATCGCTACTGAATCTTGCGCAGATATCGGTGGAACGGGTGACACTGGATAGGGCATGTCCGATGACCTGAATCGCAAAATCCCCCTCATTATGACCATAGTGGTCATTGATATATTTCAGGCGGTTTAAATCAAACAGAAAACAGGTCACAGTACTTTGGTTTTCTGCAGCTTCCTGAAGTAACAGCGTTTCACGGTGCAGATAGCCGTGTTTGTTATAAAGTCCGGTCAGCGCATCCTTGGTGTAAATGTCCTCCAAGTGAGAGACGAGGATGGAAGTACGTTTTGCGTCACTCAAACGTTTTAATAACTGGTTGATATTCATGAACCAGTGCACGAGCTGGAAGTGATAGTCAATGCGGTTGTTCTCGTAAGCTAAGGCAATATAGCCAAAAGTCTTATTCTTGAAGAACAGCGGAAAATAAAGGTAGGCAGAATCTGACTGTCTGTAGATATGTTCCGGCAGGAGGGAACGCTTGGTAAAACTGCATTCCGGCAGTCTTTTGCCATCCCGCAGACTTAATTTTAAAATAATCTCATCCTGACTTGGCTCAAAATCCATTTCATTTTCCGTTAATTCCAGTATGTGCTGGGAAACGCTGTCCCAGTTGGCGTACAGACACAGATAAAATTCGGAACAGTTTGGAATAGAATGAACGTAATTCTCCAACAGATCCATCGCTTCATCTATGTCGGCAATATTTTGGAATTCAGCAGACATTTTCATGGAACTTAAAATAGAAGACTCCAGAGAAGCAATCTGACTGGTCAGTTTCTGCTCAAAGTAAATAGCAGGAGTCTCTTTTGTAAGACTGCATCCACAGGAATTTTCCAGAACCATCTGTGCATGTACCACAGTGATGGCAGGAACATTTTCCTCATGGATTAATTTCATCAGTTTTTCTACGGAAGCTTCCCCAAGTTCATAGACAGGGAAAGAGACGGTCGTGAGAGAAGGTGTGAGATTCTGTCCTTCTTCACTGTGGTCACAGCCGGTGATCGCAAGGTCCTCTGGAATATGATAACCGGCAGAGATGGCAGCAGTCATTAATAAAAGTGCCAGTTTATCATTGTAACAGACAACCGCATCCGGTTTTGTTTCATTTTCTTCAAAGAAGCGGAGTGCTTCAGCAGCGGACTGCGCAGTGTAGGTTCCGGTATAGATGGAATGTGCGTGTGGTGCAATGCCATGTTTTTTTAATGCGTCCCGGTAAAACTTTTCTCTGGCATCCGAAAAGAAACTCTCATCGGCACATCCAAAATAACAGATATTTTTGTAGTGATGTTCTGTGATGAGATGTTCTGTAATATCAAAAAAAGGATGGTTATTTTCTAAGGAAACCGAAGGAAACTGCTGCTTATAAACAGCAATCTCTATGATAGGACAGTGACATTTTTCTTTCAGCAGGGAATAGATCTGATCCTTTAACTGTTCGTTTGGATAAGTTTCAGACGCAAAAATAACACCGCTTAAATCATCAAAATTCGGCAATGTCAGAATGCTTTCCTCTCCCAGACTGTAGTCCCCGAGATTCTCCCCATCCATAGAAGCAAAAATCTCAGCAGTGTAACCGTATTCCAGAGCTTTGTCAATAATACCCTGACATACATTCTTCTGGTAAAATCCCATAATGTGGGAGATAAAAATCCCGATTTTTTTATTGTGATACATGATAAAAACCCCTTGGAAGCAGCCATGATCCGGCAGCCTCTTTTTTTTACAACAATATAATCTTATTGTACAAAAAATCAAAATGTTTTACAATAGGAAAAGCTTCAAAATGAAAGGAATCTAAGGAAATGATACAGGATATTGCACCAATGCAATTGGATAATTCATATAAAAAGAAAGTACCGCATGCAGGCAGCAGGATGTTTGGTTTTGGAGAGCGAACGGTATATCTGGAATATAATGGAGAATTGCAGTTTTTGACTTATGAGCAGTGGAAGGATTACAACGAAAATATACTGGGAAGAGAAGTGCCGTCTTGTATTTATCTTTTTTCTATAGGGGAGGAAGAATACTTTCTGACTGAAATAGGAGCGGATACCAAGATTGGCGAGTTTCGTTTTTATAAGATGTTTGATGTCCGTCCAATGCAGCCGAAGGAACGTGTCCTCGCAGCTGCTACTGCATGGCATTTATTTGTGTGGTATCGTGACAATCAGTTCTGCGGCAGATGTGGGAAAAAACTGGTTCACAGCGAAACACAGCGGATGCTTCAGTGTCCGTGCTGCACGAACATGGTATTTCCGAAGATCGCACCTGCGGTCATCGTGGGAGTCACGCACGGCGATAAAATCCTCATGACAAAATATGCGGGCAGAGAGTACAAAAGGTATGCGCTTATCGCCGGATTTACAGAGATCGGAGAGACAGCAGAGGAGACAGTCAAAAGGGAAGTCATGGAGGAAGTCGGACTTGCTGTGAAGAACATCCGTTACTATAAGAGCCAGCCGTGGGGCTTTGACAGCAATCTTTTACTCGGCTATTTCTGTGAGCTTGCAGAGGAGGAAGAGATCCACTTAGACGAGGAAGAGCTCTCCGTGGCAGAGTGGGTGGATTATCACGATGTCCCGGAGGATAGGGAGAAGTTAAGCCTGACACATGAGATGATGACGTATTTTAAGGAGCAGAGGAGACGATGACAGGGGAAATTCTGGAAAAGTTACAACAGATCACACCTGAAGAACAGCGTATTTTATCCGGTGAAAAGACCATTGAAAAAGAAATTTATATGGAAGAGAACTCGAATGTGATCGATGCCACAAAGCTTTTGGAGGCAGGAAAACTCATTCAGGTGCGGACACATACGAGATTTATTCATTTTCCGGAACATACCCATAATTATGTGGAGATGATCTACATGTGTTCCGGCAGCACGCATCATGTGATCAATGGGGAGGATGTGATTTTAAAGCAGGGAGAACTGCTTATTTTAAACCAGAATGCCGTGCAGGAGATTTATCCGGCAGGAGAAGGGGATGTGGCAGTGAATTTTATCATTCTTCCGGAATTTTTTGACTATGGGTTAAAGATGATGGAGACGGATGCAGCCAGTGAGCAGCAGAAGTTTATTATTCAGGTGTTGAGTTATGTGGAGGAACATTATAAAAGCGGTGAGCTGACAGAGCTTGCAGAGGAGCTGCGTTTTGATATTTACTGGCTTTCAAAGGAGATCAGGAAAAGAACCGGAAAGACCTATACAGATCTGGTTCAGGCAAAGCGGCTGAGTCAGGCAGCATATCTGCTCCGCACGACAGCCATGAATGTGATGGATATCTCCATGGCGGTCGGCTATGACAATATCAGCTATTTTCATCGGATTTTTCAGAAAAAATATGGGATGACGCCGCGCAGATATCGTATCAGTGAGTGAAAGACAGCAAAAAATATTTTTATGATTTTGTATAGAGCTGCCGGTATTTTGTCGGTGACATGCCGGTTTCCTTCTGGAAACTGGAAAAAAAGAAGCTGCGGCTGCTGAATGACAGCTCATCGCTGATCTCTGAAATCGACATATGTGTACCGGACAGGAGAAGCTTGGCTTCTTCTGTTTTTTTCTGCCGGATATAGTTGTTGACGCTTTTTCCCATCACATCCTTGAATTTGTGGGAAAAATAATATTCGGTGTACCCAAGCCGCTTCGAGAGAAGCGAGATGGATAAAGGCTCCCGGATATGAAGCGTGATATAATCACAGATATCGGCAATTTGTTTTGCGTGCTCATCCGTCTCATGGGCGGTGCGGACTCTACTGACATAATCGTCTAAAAGTTCATTGCCCAGGTTGTTGGTGTCGGCAGTCGTTTTACATTCCTCGATCCGCTTTCCATAATAATCATTTAAGGTATACGCAGTGGAGGGATTTAATCCGCCTTCGATGGCGGCGCGGCTGCAGAGAGTGAGAAGCACGAGCAGATTATTTTTATTGGCACGCAGAGTATCTCCAAGTTCCACTTTCATACCGGAGCTTAAGGTCATGGATTTGCCGAGTGCCCTCCGGTAATCCGGATTTCCCTCACGGATCATGGAAAGAAAGGTCTGTTCTGCCATCCAGATTCCAGGGTGTTCATCGGCAATGGGTGCAAGTTCGTCTGTGTCCGTTTCTTCACTGTGAGAGGAGAAGGAAATCATGTCTGCGGATATTTTTTCTCCGGTAATCGCACAGTGAAACATAACGGCATAGGAGAGCAGTGTGGAAGATGGAATGATTGGAACACTCTCAATCTGTCGGACGATTTTAGAGCGCAGCTTCACGGTAAGCTGGTAGGAGTCTAATTTTTTGCGCAGGATCAGATGGGAGTTGCTGCCGGTAAAGGCCGGTCCCAAGATGTGGATCTGTTTCAGCTCAAACCCCTGATATTCAAATCCGGCAATCCATATAAGACCAAATTCAGTATCGAGAACAAGCGGAAGACGTTTTCCATTCTCAATGTGGGAGAGGATAAGAGAAGAAAAACCAAGCATGGATATAATATCCGGCAGCATTAGTTCTGCTGGGCAGTTTGTCTCAAGCAGCTCAAAATCCGGATCATATCTCCAGAGGTGAAGCGGGTATTCACATTGTACTATTTCCTGAAAAAAAGAGAGACGTTCTTTAATATTCATGTTTGGTTTCCTTTCCTGTTTTTATCTACTGATTCCAATGACCTAAGAAGGATAAGCTTTCCTTCGGGTGGCGTGTCTGCGTGCTGCGGTCAACCGCAATTAAACCAAAGGTCATGGAGTAGCCCTTCTGCCACTCAAAGTTATCTAAAAGGCTCCAGTGGAAGTAGCTTTTTACCGGAAGCCCGTCGTTAATGCAGGAAACAATTCCTTTTAATGCAGTGTCGATAAAAGCGACACGTCTTGTATCGTCTGCGGTTGCAATGCCGTTTTCTGTCACATATAAGTCCCCATGGAAATCTTTCGCTACTTTTCTAAGAACGTGCTCTAATGCCTCCGGGTAAAATTCATAATTCATCTGTGTAAGCTCTGCACCATCCGGGTTTGGAAGCTGTCCGTCTGCACCGATTAAGGAGCGGGTATAGTTTTGTACGCCTAAGAAATCGTCATCTTTTATATAAGGAAGATAGTGCATAAATTCTTCGTCCCATTCTTTTTTCGCACGCTCCATGCCGTCTTCCTGCGGCTGGATATCATGTAAGCTTAAGGTCAGTCCGACTTTGATGTCCGGGTAAAGTGCTTTGATTTCTTTTTTTGCCAGCTCATGTGCTTTTAAAATCAGAAGGTCGCCCTCTCTGGTACGCATGGAAGTGAAGTTTTCGACTTTTTCTACACCGAATACTTCGAGGTTTTCAGCGGCGGCAGCTTTCTGTCCTTCCATCATTTTCTGGAGGTTGATACCAACCTGAACGCTTCCGTCGGCACTGTTACCACCGGATTGTGCAGCCTGCATCTGTGCCATCATCTGGCGTTTGTAACGCTCGGCAATCGCAGCTACCTGGATTCCCATATTGGCTTCATTAATAGTGCAGATGTAATGAAGCTCACTTCCGAGTTCGCCGATAATGAAACGGACATAATGCGCAAAGTCCTCCGGGGTGGTGGAAGCCTCCCAGCCGCCTTTGCTTATCAGCCATTTCGGGCTGGAAAAGTGGTGGAGTGTAACAAATGGTTCTATGCCATATTTTTTACAGCAGGCAATCACTGCTTTGTAATGGTCCACAGCCTCGCTGTCAAAGTGTCCTTCCTCCGGCTCGATGCGCGCCCATTCAATCGAAAAGCGGTACGCGTTTAAACCGGCGTCTGCCATCAGCTTAATATCTTTCTCATAGCGGTTGTAGTGGTCGACCGCATCAAGGGACGGTTCAATGAAACTGGTGTGCTTCATATGCTCCATTGCCCATAAATCACTGTGAATATTATTGCCTTCTACCTGGTGGGCAGCGGTGGCTGCGCCAATCAAAAAGTTCTCTGGTAATTTCATAAAATTTGTCTCCTTTTTAAAGTAAAGTATTTTTCGGTTTCGGGTGTCAAAAGGTGCTATTTCAATTTTTGATTGTCAAATTGCACAAAGCCGATCTTTCGTTACCTTAATAATAGAATATTTTATGAAATCATACGTTCATAAAATCAGTAAAATGTTAGAAAATTATTACAATGTATTTATATAACGCGAATTTTATTACATTTCCACGAATATGTAAACACATGAAAGCATAGAAACAGATACAATAGGAGCAGATAAAGAAGTTAACAAAAGAAAAAGGGAGGCAGAGGAGATGAAGTATTACTGTAATCCGATTAATGTTCCTTACAGATATCAGTTTAATGCGGACCCGCGGAGCACTGGCATACAGGTAGACAGAGAAGCGGCAGACCCGTCAATGATTTGCTTTAAAGGAAAGTATTATATTTTTGCATCCATGAATTTGAGTGTCTGGGTATCGGAGGATTTGGTAAACTGGGAAAGCCACAGGCTACCGGAAAATCTTCCATTATATGATTACGCACCGGACGCAAGGGTGAACGGGGATTATGTTTATTTTTGTGCATCGAAAAAAGGTGAGGTCTGTGATTATTATCGGACAAAAGATATCATAAACGGACCTTATGAGAAAATCGAAGGAACCTTTGATTTCTGGGACCCGAATTTGTTTTTCGATGAGGATGGAAGAGTTTATTTTTACTGGGGCTGTTCGAATGAAACACCTGTCTGGGGCGTGGAGTTAGACCCTATCACAATGAAGCCGCTTGGAGAGCGGATACCGCTTATTTCCGGTAACCCGTTCGAAAGAGGATATGAACGAATGGGCGTTGACAACAGCATTTTCCCGAATTCCCAAGAAGCTGTGGAACAGCAGTATCAGGGATTTTTGAAAATGCAGCATATGACAGAGGATATGCTGCCAAAAGAAATGATACCGCTTGTGAAAGGAATGTTTACAGAGAAACCTTTTATCGAGGGACCATGGATGGACAAATACAATGGTAAATATTATTTGCAGTATGCGTGTCCGGGAGCAGAATACAATGTCTATGCAGACGGAGTTTATGTTTCCGGGTCACCACTTGGACCATTTACACTGGCAGAGAATAATCCATATTCGTATCATGCGGGTGGATTTATGCCGGGCGCAGGACATGGCTCTACGATGTGGGATTTGAGTGGAAATCTCTGGCATACGTCCACGATGCGGATCAGTGTTAATCATCAGTTTGAGCGCCGCGTCGGTATCTGGCGAGCCGGTTTTGATGCGGACGGAGAACTTTTCTGCAATCAGCGTTACGGGGACTGGCCGGTTGCTGTTTCGGAAAAGAAAACAGATGCCTGGGAAAATCCACAGTGGTATTTGTTAAGCTATAAAAAATCGGTAGAGGCATCTTCTTATGAAAAAGGAAAAGAACCGGCGCTTGCGGTGGACGAAGATGCGACAACCTGGTGGCAGTCAGGGACAAAGGACGGCTGGTTAAAGCTGGATTTACAAAAAGAATACGATGTCCGTGCCATTCAGATTAACTTTGCAGACGATAAAATCGATATTCCGGTGCCGGGAGAAATTAAGGGAACCAAAACCCAGCCGCGTTATATTGAAGAGAGAGATTTGGTGACAAGGTGGAAGTTAGAAGGCTCCGTTGATGGAATAACTTACGAAGTGATTGAGGATAAAAAAGATGCCGTGACCGATTTGCCGCATGATTTGATTGTGAGGGAAGAAGGAATAAAAGTCCGGTACTTAAAGCTTACGGTTTATGAAGTACCATATGGACAGAAGCCATGCATTTCCGGCCTCCGGGTATTTGGAACTGGAGCTGGAGAAAAACCGGGTAAAGCAGAGTTTACGGTAAAACGAAGTAAAGACGGACTGGACATGTTCGTGACTGCAAAAGCAGAAAATGCGATTGGATACAATATTTTATGGGGACATAAAGAGGACAAGCTGTATCACAGCTATCTGGTCTACGGTAATGAAGTAGATGCAAAGAGAATTGGGGCGCTTGTTAAGGATAAAAATTACTATGTACGCGTGGATACATTTAACGAAGGCGGAATTACAGAAGGAGACAGCATAAAAACCATATAAATTCCCGAAAAAAGACCTGTAACGTCAGACAGACGGTGGGTGTCCATAGTATACAGATGTAGGAAAATGAGAAAAACAAACGGAGGAGAAGGAAATGTTTGGAAAGAAAAAAGAACAGAAAATAGAAACAGGCGGTGTAACTTACCGGAGGGCGAAAACATGGCAGATTGCACTCGCGTCTTGCAGTTCCGGGATTGGAATGAGCTTTTATGTACTGCTTGGTCTTGCAAGCTATGTTGCAAATGAAGGATATGGAATTGCAACCGCAGTAGTAGGTTTAATCCTTACAGCAACAAGAATTTTAGACGGTGTCACGGACCCAATCATAGCAATCATCATTGATAAAATGAATACAAAATTCGGAAAAATCAGGATTTTAACAGCACTTGGCTGGGCAATTGAGTCACTGGCAGTTCTTATGATGTACTGCTGGGCAAGTGGAAAAGGACATGGAATTGTATTATTTGTTGTTTTATATTGTGTCTATATTATTGGATACACACTCTGCAACGTAACCGCACAGATTGTTCCTGCAATGCTTACAAATGACCCGAAGCAGAGACCGATGGTAGGTGTCTGGAGCACAGCCTATAATTACCTTATACCTATGATTTTAAATATTGTAATTACTGTTATGTTACTTCCACAGTATGGAAATGTATATTCTGTTGAAATGCTTGCAGCAGCATGTAAAGTCTGCGTTGCAGTTTCAGCAGTCGGACTGATTTTATGCTGTATCGGTGTTACAAACATTGACAAGCCGGAGAACTTTAAAGGTGTGAGCACCACAAAGAAAAATGAACCGGTCAAATTTAAAGATATGGTCGAATTAGTGAAATCTAACCGTGCTTTACAGACCTTTATCGTAGCAGCAAGCTCGGACAAAATCGCAAGCCAGACTGCAAGCCAGGCAGTTGTAACAACGATGCTTTTTGGTATTATTATCGGCAACATGCAGCTTGGTACCATTTTAAGTGTAATAGGAATGCTTCCGTCAATTGTTTTTGCTTTTATCGGTGCAAAATATGCCGGAAAGCATGGAAACAAAGAGTCTATGGTAACCTGGACTTATGTCTGCATGACAGTGGCAGCAGTTCTTATCGTATTGTTTATTTTCATTGACCCGACTTTAATTGCAACAGCAGTACCTATGATGATTGCATATGTCGTTCTTACTTTAGTGTTAAATGGTGCAAAAATGTGTGTTACCATGTCAAGCAATGCAATGATGGCAGATATTATTGACTATGAGTTAGACCGAAGCGGTAAATTTATTCCGGCAGCAGTGACAGGAACGTATAGCTTTATTGATAAGCTGGTTTCTTCCTTCAGTGCAGCAATCGCAACCGGACTTGTCGCATTAATTGGATACAAAAACAGTATGCCACAGCCATCTGACCCGTCTACACCGGCAATTTTCTGGATGACGATGAGCCTTTATTTCGGACTGCCATTGATTGGCTGGGTATGTACACTCTGCGCGATGCGGCACAGTCCTCTTTCCAAAGAGAAAATGGAAGAAGTACAGAAGAGTATTCAGGAGAAAAAACAGGCAGAAGTTGAAAAAGTGATTGACGAGATGAAATAAGCCGCAGAAAAAAGCAGTCAGTAAAGTGAAAATAACTGGACAAAAGAAATAGAAGAAAAATGCTTCAGGAAAGGAAACTGGACAGATATGAGAAAAATAATATTATTGGACAAAAACTGGACCTTTTATAAAAATCCGGACAGTACGCAGGGAGAGGAAGTTTCCCTCCCACATACCTGGAATGCAGTAGACGGACAGGACGGCGGAAATGATTATTACCGTGGAACCTGTAAATATGAATGTCACTTTAGCAGACCGGAACTTGAAACGGACGGAAAAGCATATCTTGAGTTTGACGGCGCAGCAATGACGGCAGATGTAGTTATAAATGGAACAAAAGCAGTGCACCACGAAGGCGGATACGGAGCCTTCCGTGCAGACATTACACAATATTTAAAAGACGAAAACAAGCTGGAAGTGTATGTAGACAATTCCGATAACACAAAGGTATATCCGCAGAAAGCAGATTTTACATTTTATGGCGGACTGTATCGTATGGTGAAGCTTGTAACTGTTTCGAAAAATCATTTTGAACTGGATTATGCAGGTGGAACTGGCATCAAAGTAACACCGGAGGTTACTTTGACAGATGCCGCAGCCAAAAAAGCGGATGCAAAGGTAACGGTTGAACTCTGGATGGTCGGAGATGCAGAAGCAGTAACGGTAACAATTGACGGGCAGCAGAAGGAAACTCCAGTTGAAAACGGTTACGCAAAAGCAGTGTTTGATCTTGCCAATGTACATCTCTGGGATGGCGTGGATGATCCGTATTTATATACGGCAAAAGCAGAACTGTCTGATGGTGACATTGTGGAGACAACCTTTGGCTGCAGAAGTTTTTCCATTGATCCGCAAAAAGGATTTTTCTTAAATGGACGGTCTTATCCGCTTCGCGGTGTGAGCCGTCATCAGGACCGCGCCGGAGCGGGCAATGCGCTGACGCACGAGATGCACCGGGAGGATATGGAGATCATAAAAGAGCTTGGAGCGAATACCATCCGTCTTGCACATTATCAGCATGCACAGGAATTTTATGATTTGTGTGATGAAAACGGCATGATCGTATGGGCAGAAATTCCGTACATTACGATGCACATGTCAGATGGAACAGAGAATACATTAAGCCAGATGAGAGAGCTGGTCGTTCAGAATTACAATCATCCATCGATCGTCTGCTGGGGACTTTCCAATGAGATCACTGCCGCAAGTGCCGTAAATGAGGAATTATTGGAAAATCACAGGAAATTAAATGATCTGTGCCATGCACTGGATATGACACGGCCAACGGTTATGGCAGATGTGTTTATGTTAGAGACGGATAGTCCAATGTTGGAGATCCCGGATATGAACAGCTATAATCTGTACTTTGGCTGGTATCTAGGAGAGTTAGAACAGAACGACAGTTTCTTTGATGCGTATCACACAACGTACCCGGATCGTGTGATCGGACTTTCCGAGTATGGCGCAGACGCCAATCCGGCTTACCACAGTGCAAATCCGGAACGGGGCGATTACACAGAGGAATATCAGTGTATTTATCATGAGCATATGGCAAAAATGATCGAGGAGCGCCCGTATCTGTGGGCAACACATGTCTGGAATCTGTTTGATTTTGCGGCAGACGGAAGAGATGAGGGTGGAAAACACGGTGTGAACCAGAAAGGTCTTGTGACCATCGACCGTAAGCTGAAAAAAGATGCCTTTTATCTGTATAAAGCATATTGGAGCAAAACTCCATTTGTCCATGTATGTGGCAGAAGGTATGTGGAGCGTACCGAAGATGTGACGGAGATCAAGGTTTATTCCAATGAGCAGAGCGTCACACTCTTTGTGGATGGCGTGGAGAGAGAAACATCCGAAGGTTCCAAAGTATTTAAATTCAAAGTTCCAATCACAGGAACACACAAAATTAGGGCAGTGTCCGGTACCTGTGAAGACGAGATCACTGTAAAAAAAGTACAAAAATCAAATCAAGATTATATATTTAACAAACAGGGAGATGTTGTCAACTGGTTTGACCGGGATGATTTTAAGGCAGACCATTATTCAATCTCGGATACGCTCGGAGAGCTTGCACAGAACGAGATGGCGAATGCAATCGTACAGCGTCTGATGGCACAGGCTTCAGCAAGCCGTGGCGATGTGGCAGAAAGTGTGAAAGATAACCCGGCGTTGCAGCGCATGATGCAGCGGATGACATTAGTCAGCCTTTTAAAACAGGCAGGAGACGCAGTGAGCGAGGAACAGATGAAAGCGCTCAACGACGCATTACAGAAAATCCCGAAAAATCAGGCATAGGAAAGGGATGGTTACGAACATGACAAAAGCAATACAGCAGATTATGCTTGGAACTGTGACAAAGAATGAAAAACAGGCAGCAGAATCTTTAAAGAGGATCAAAGCGGCCGGATATGACGGCATTGAACTGAATGGGTTTATGATAAAACCGACCTCTTTTCTGGTCAGAATGCTCACAAAGGCAGCCGGTATGCCGGTCGGAAAAGGCGGAAATTATGACTGGAATGCCCTTGTGAGAGAGGCAGGACTTGCCGTGACAAGCATCCATGAGGATCTTGGCACGATAAAAAGAGAGCCGGAGAACGTTATCAGGGAAGCTGAAAAATTTGGCACAAAATATGTAGTCATTACCGGAATGTACCGTTTTGATTATTCGGATAAAAATGCAGTGTTTGGCTTGTGTCAGGACTTAAATGCTTCCGGAAAAATTTTAAAAGAGGCGGGCGTGGAGCTTTTATATCATAACCATAACTGTGAATTTCTGAAAGTTGAACCGGGAAAAACGGCATATGATCTGATCCTCTCTGAGACGGATGCTTCGTGTGTGAATTTTGAACTGGATTCCTACTGGCCAACAGAAGCAGGCGTAAATGCACTGGAACTGATGAGAAAGCTTGACACAAGAATGAAGCTTTACCATATCAATGACCGTGGAACAAGACTGTCAAAACCTGCCATGACACCGATCTTAAAATCGGACAGCATGGAACTTGGCTATGGAAACATGAATCTTTTTTCGCTGATCACGCAGGCACAAAAAGTGAATGTGGATGCAGTGATCTTAGAAAGCCACAAAAACTGGGTGGACGATTCTCCGTTAAAGTCCATGGAGTTAAGTGCAGAATTTATGAATCAGTACGTTTGTTAGAGCATAGCTGGAAGGGAGAAAACGCAGGGAATGGAAAAACTGAAAATGCATTTTATCACCTCAGACCGTGAGTACCGCGAGGGAGAGGTCTTTGTATATGAACAGAAATTTACCGTGAAAGATGTGAAGAAGGCAGTGTTCACAGCAACTGCGCTCGGAGTATACGAGGCAGAGATCAATGGCGTCAAAATCGGGAAACAGATGTTTGCACCGGGATATTCCTACTATCCAAGGCGTGTGCTTTACCAGACTCATGAGGTGAGCGCACTGCTTCGTGAGGGTGAGAACACATTGCGGGTTTATCTTGGACAGGGCTGGTATTGCGGCCGTTTCCTCTGTGAGAACAAGACACAGATTTACGGGGAAAAACCTGCGGTATCGTGGATTTTAAACATCGAAGATGCGGGTGGCGTCCGGGACATTGTATCCGGCGAGCAGACGGACGAACTGGAATCTCCTTACGAATACGCCGGGGAGTATGACGGTGAGATTTATTTTGCGGATGGAAGAAATCAGGTGATCGGACATCCGGTATCTTTCAAAAACGAACTGGATTTTGCGTTGGAGCCGACGCTGACCGAAGTTACGTTACAGGAAGAGATGGAGGTAAAAGAGGCAAAGCAGACAGGAAGTGTAACGATTCTTGACTTTGGACAGAACTTTGCCGGAATTGTTGAAATTGACCCTTCTTTTTTTACAAATGAGACAATTACAATCCGCCACGGAGAGATTTTAAATGCAGATGGAAGTCTTTACACTGCCAATCTGCGGAAAGCAAAGGCAGCTATCGTCTATCATGCCGGAGCGGAAAAGAAAAAATACCGTCCCCGTTTTACCTATATGGGATTTCGCTATATGGAACTTTCCGGCGCAGATTATCGGCCGGGCATGATCAAAGCGTATGCGCTTCACACCAATATGAAGCGCACCGGATACTTTTCGTGTGAGAATCCAATGGTTCAGAAATTATATGAGAATCAGGTCTGGGGGCAGAAATCCAACTATGTGGAAGTGCCGACCGACTGTCCGCAGCGGGATGAACGTATGGGTTATACCGGGGATGGGCAGGTGTTTGCACGCACCGGAGCCTACAATTTTGACACCAATGATTTCTGGAAAAACTTTTTGCGTGATCTGGAGCTGGGACAGCTTGACAACACGGAAGGGTATGTGTGTGCCACTGTGCCGCAGACCGGACCTGCCGGAATTGGTTTTATCAGCATGTTAGGCTGGGGAAATGCGGTCACAATTTTACCGGAAATGCTCTATCAGCAGTTTGGAGACGAGGAAGCACTGCCACGCCAGTACGAGAGCATGAAACTTTTTGTGGAGGCGGAAATCCGGAAAATGGGAAAGAAAAATCTCTGGATCGGACCGTCTTTAGGAGACTGGCTTGCAATGGGAAAAGGGATTGCATGGCAGGCAATGCACAACAATCCGGTATCGAATGCCTTTATCGTACATGATCTGAAGGTCATCAGCGAGACGGCAGAGCGTCTTGGGAAAAAAGCTGATGCAGACAGATACCGCAGGCAGATGGAAGCCACAACAGAAGCATATATCCGGAAATTCGTGAGCAAAAAGGGAATCGTGGCAAAAGACTATCAGTCCGCCTACATTATGGCTTTAAAATTTGTACTGCCGGAGGGAGAACTGCGGGAACAGGTGAAAAAGAATTTTGCTGCCAATATCCGTAAAAATGGTTTACAGACAGGTTTCTTTGCGACGGAACATCTGCTTCCGCTTTTAGTGGAAGCGGGAGAGACAGAACTCGCCTATGATATTCTGCTTCAGGAAGGCTGTCCGGGCTGGATGTATCAGGTCAAATGCGGTGCGACCACGACGTGGGAACGCTGGGATGCATTAAAGCCGGATGGAACGGTCAACGAAGAGAAAATGGCAGGTTCCGGCGACAATATGGTTTCTTTCAATCACTATGCATTTGGCAGTGTCGGAGAATTTTATTATCAGTATATTCTCGGAATCAAACCACAGAAACCGGGTTTTGCAGAATTGCATTTCGAGCCGTATCCGGACAGACGGCTTGGTGGTGTGAGCGGAAGTTATCTCTCAAGAGCAGGAAAAATTGAAAGCTCCTGGAAGTATGAGGAGGATGGCTGTCATATCTCATTGAATACGCCGGTAAAATCGGAAGTGGTTTTGCCGAACGGACAGAGGGAGACAGTGGAAGAAGGAACCTATCAGTGGCTCTGCTGAAAACAATTTGGGCAAATAAGAACACTTTTTTGAACAAAAAGTGTTCTTTTTTTGCGCTCATTTTTTTCCTAAAATAAAAAATAGAAAAGGAACACAGATGCAGGAGAGGGGGAAACTATGGAGCAGTATTATCTTGCAATCGACATTGGGGCTTCCAGCGGCAGACACATATTAGGACATATGGAAGACGGAAAAATGGTATTGGAAGAAATATATCGTTTTCCGAATGGAATGACCGAAGAGAACGGACAGAGATGCTGGAATGTAAAAGCACTTTTCAGAGCAATTTTAGAGGGAATGAAAAAGTGTAAAAAAGCGGGAAAAAGCCCGGTGAGTATGGGGATTGATACCTGGGCAGTTGATTTTGTCCTGTTGGATAAAGAGAATAAAATGCTTGGAGATGCAGTCGGTTATCGGGACAGCCGTACAGCAGGAATGGATGAGAAAGTCTATGAGATCATCCCGGAAGAAAAGTTATATGAGAGAACAGGCATCCAGAAGCAGATTTTCAACACCATTTATCAGTTGATGGCGGTAAAATCCAACAATCCCGAAATTCTCGAACACGCAGAGACCATGCTGATGATCCCGGAGTATTTTAATTATCTTTTGACAGGAGAGAAGGCATCAGAATATACGAATGCAACCACGACACAGTTAGTATCCCCGGAAACAAAAGACTGGGATTATGAGCTGATCGAAATGTTAGGATATCCAAAACAGATTTTTCAGAAAATAAAGAAGCCGGGAACCGTACTGGGAAATCTGACGAAAGAAATTCAGAAAGAGGTCGGATTTGATTGTGAAGTCGTCTTACCGGCAACACATGACACCGGTTCCGCAGTGATGGCAGTTCCGACAAATGAGGACAATACCATTTACATCAGTTCCGGAACGTGGTCACTGATGGGGACAGAATTAAAAAAAGCAGACTGTTCACCGGAAAGCAGACTTCATAATTTCACGAACGAGGGAGGATATGAATATCGTTTCCGTTATCTGAAAAATATCATGGGACTCTGGATGATACAGTCGGTCCGAAAAGAACTGGCACCAAAGCAGGGATTCGGAGAGATCTGCGAGGCGGCGGCAAGGGCGGACATTGCATCTTTGGTAGACTGTAATGACGACCGTTTTTTAGCACCGCAAAGCATGACAGAAGAAGTGCAAAAAGCCTGCGCAGAGACCGGACAGCGGATACCGGAGGGAATCGCAGAAACAGCGTGCGTGATTTATAACAGTCTTGCACAATGCTACGCACAGACGATCCGGGAGATCGAGGAGATGTCAGAAATTACATATGAAAGCATCCATGTTGTCGGCGGAGGAGCCAATGCGGCGTATTTGAATGAACTGACTGCAAAGGCAACCGGAAAGACCGTTTATGCCGGTCCGACAGAGGCAACAGCCATCGGAAATCTGACGGCGCAGATCATTGCAGCAGGAGAACTTGAAAATTTGCAGGCTGCAAGAAAATGTATCTTTGAGTCTTTTGAAATAAAAAAATATGAGAAATAGCAATCAGGAATATCAGAAAAAATATATGCCGGAAGCGGATGTTGTGCCCGGCAGAAAGGTGAGGTAAAAATTTTATGACGGTACAGGAAAGATATGAAGCGGCCAGGAAAATGTATGCAGATGTCGGTGTTGATACAGATGCAGCGATCGCAAAATTAAAAGAAATCCCGGTATCACTTCATTGCTGGCAGGGCGATGACGTGACAGGATTTGACCATGACGGACCTTTGACCGGCGGAATCCAGACAACCGGAAACTATCCCGGAAAGGCAAAGACACCGGAACAGCTGATGCAGGACATGGAAGAGGCGATGAGCCTCATGCCTGGCAAAAAGAAATTAAATCTTCATGCAAGCTATGCAATCTTTGAGAAAGGCGAATTTGCAGACCGCGACAAATTAGAGCCAAAGCATTTCAGAAAATGGGTAGACTTTGCAAAGAAACACCATGTTGGGATTGATTTTAATCCGACATTTTTTTCACATGACAAAGTAAAAGACGGACTGACACTGACAAGCCCGGACGAGGAGACAAGAAAGTTCTGGATCGAGCATGGAAAAGCATGTATCCGCATTTCGGAATATTTTGCAAAAGAGACAGGTGTTCCATGTGTGATGAATATCTGGATCGGGGATGGATACAAAGATATTCCGGCAGACCGTATGGGACCACGCATGAGATATAAGGATTCCATTGAACAGATCATTGCAGAACCACATGATCCAAAGCTGGTAAAACCATGTGTGGAGTCTAAGGTATTCGGAATCGGTGTGGAGTCTTACACAGCGGGATCAGCCGAGTTTACATTGACATTTGCGGCGACACACGAGAATGTCCTTCCGCTGATGGACAACGGACATTATCATCCTACAGAAGTAGTATCGGATAAAATACCGGCTTTACTCTGTTATTTCCCGGAGATTGCACTTCACATCACAAGACCGGTAAGATGGGATTCTGACCATGTCGTCTTATTTGATGATGAGACAAAAGAGATGGCAAAAGAGATCGTAAGATGTGATGCGATCGACAGAGTACATATGGCACTTGATTATTTTGATGCAGGTATCAACCGCATCAGTGCATGGACGGTGGGATTCAGAAGCTGGCAGAAAGCACTATTATCTGCGCTCTGCACACCGAATGCGGAACTGAAAAAATTACAGGATGAGAATCGTCTGACCGAGCTTATGGTCATGCAGGAAGAATTAAAGACATTTCCATTTGGAGATGTATGGACCAAATACTGTGAGGAATGTGGAGTTCCCGCAGATAAGAACTGGTTTGCAGAAGTAGAGAGATATGAGAAAGAAGTACTGTTAAATCGATAGCCAGAGCAGGCTATGTGAAAAATAAGGCAGTTCGTTCTGACGCAAAAATGACGATAGAAAACCTAAATGGAGGAAAGAAAACATGAAAGTATTAGATGCAGAATTTGTGCAGGGATTTATCCGCATGGCAAATGATGGATGGGAGCAGGGATGGCATGAGAGAAATGGCGGAAATCTTTCCTATCGTATCCGGCCGGAAGAAGTGGAAGCCGTAAAGGAAGATTTTGAGCCAAAAGAGTGGCAGCCAATTGGAACAAGCGTTCCAAAACTTGCAAAAGAGTATTTTCTTGTAACAGGAAGTGGAAAGTATTTCCGTAATGTGATCATCAAACCGGAAGATTCCATCTGTATCATCGAACTTGATGAAAAAGGGGAAAATTACCGTATCGTTTGGGGGCTGGTGAATGGTGGAAGACCAACTTCTGAACTTCCGTCCCATTTAATGAATCATGAGGTGAAAATGATCGCAACCGGTGGAAAACACAGAGTCATCTATCATGCGCATACAACCAATATTATTGCGCTTACGTTTGTTCTTCCATTGGAAGATAAAGTGTTTACAAGAGAATTATGGGAGATGGCGACCGAATGTCCGGTTGTATTTCCGGAAGGTGTGGGTGTCGTTCCGTGGATGGTTCCGGGCGGCCGTGACATCGCAGTAGCAACCAGTGAATTAATGAAGAAATACAATCTTGCAATCTGGGCACATCACGGAATGTTTGCTTCGGGAGAAGATTTTGACCTGACATTTGGGTTAATGCACACCGCAGAGAAATCCGCAGAGATCCTTGTGAAAATGTTATCAATGCAGCCGAACAAGAGACAGACCATCATGCCGGATAATTTCCGTGATCTTGCAAAAGATTTCAATGTGACACTGCCGGAAGAATTTTTGTATGAAAAATAGAGTAAAGTAGAAGCGTTTATAAAAAAATGCGTGATAAAATCACTTTTCAGGACAATTGCCGTGCGTAATGTCATGGAAGGTGATTTTTTGTTTCAAAAAGGAACTTTATGTGATATAAAAGAAGGAGGCTTCGGCTTAAGACACATATAAAAAGCGAGGATAAAAATGAAACAAGACTATAAAAAAACAACATACGCCTGTTTTATCGGTTATATTGTTCAGGCGATTGTCAACAGCTTTGTTCCGCTATTATTCGTGACATTTCAGAAAACATACCAGATTCCACTGACGAAGATCACACTGCTTATTACGATTAATTTTGTGATACAGCTTCTGATAGATCTGCTCTCAGCGGGATTCATTGATAAAATCGGTTACCGGGCATCTGTGATTATTGCACATATCTGTGCGGCGGCAGGGCTGGTACTGCTCACGGTTTTGCCGGAACTTTTCGCAGATCCGTTTGTTGGCATTTTAATGTCGGTCGTGATTTATGCAGTGGGTGGCGGTTTGCTGGAGGTGTTAGTCAGCCCGATCATTGAGGCATGTCCGACGGATAATAAGGAAGCAGCAATGAGCCTTTTACATTCCTTTTACTGCTGGGGATGTACCGGCGTTGTTTTATTTTCCACAGTGTTTTTCGCACTGTTTGGAACGGAACACTGGAAAATCCTCACACTGTTGTGGGTGATCATTCCGGTCTGCAATATGATTTTATTCACAAAAGTGCCAATCTACAGTCTGCATGAAGAGGGCGAGAAGGGCATGACCATGGGAGAACTTTTCCGGGGAAAAGTATTCTGGTTTTTAATGATCATGATGGTGTGCTCCGGTGCATCCGAGCAGGCGGTGAGCCAGTGGGCATCAACGTTTGCGGAGCAGGGACTTGGAATCACCAAAACGATCGGTGATCTGGTGGGACCGATGGCATTCTCTATTTTAATGGGAACTTCCCGCTTGATTTATGGAAAATATGGAGACAGATTCGATCTGGATCAGTTTATGAAATTAAGTACGCTGCTTTGCATTGGCTCTTATCTGCTGATCGCATTTGTGCCGGTTCCGGTGGACCGACACTCGTGGGATTTGTTTCGAGTGCGTTTTCCAATAATCTGCGCGTGGGAATTGGAGCCTCAATTCTTTTCCCGGTTTTGCTGTTGGCGGGACTTGTGTTAGTTAGCAGCAAAAGGAACGAAAAATGCCAGATAATTTTTTAGACCTTTTTTAGAAATCATTCCTTTTCATAAAGAAACGTGAAAGAAATATTAAGATTACATTAATCCCCTTTTTTTCTGAAAACAATATGGTATAATTTGCCATAGGTCAAAAAAGACAAGGAAAAAAAGGAGATCATGTAAGCATGGAAGACAACAATGTAAAGGAAAAAAAGCATTTCTTTCATAAAAAAGAAAAAAAGACAGAAGTGGCTGAAGTACCAAAGAAAAAGAAGAAAGTATGGCTGATCGTTTTAGTGATTGCAGTCATTGTAATTGTATTGATTGGTACTGCTGTTAAAAATATGACTTCACAGATTGAGACAGCAGCGAATATGGTTGAGGTAGAACCGGTAGAGAAAAGGGATTTATCCGATTCAGTTTCTTTGAAGGGAACGATCGCAGGACAGAGCAAGACAAATGTCATGTCCCTTGCAGCAGCAGAGATCACAGCCGTGAACGTTCAGGTAGGTGATATTGTAAAAGAGGGTGATCCGCTTGTGACATTGGATCAGAAGGATATTGAAAAACAGATTGCAGAGTTAAAGACAAATATCAATAATGCAAATGCGATTGCAGCAAACGATGCTGTACAGAAGCAGGAAAGTCTGGTTCAAAATAAGCAGGACCAGCAGGATTCTCTAGAAGCTGCGCAGAAAGCGATTGATGAGGCACAGAGTGATGTTGATAAATATAAGAAAAAGGTGGCAGAGTGCGGGGATTATATTTATTATCTGAAAAATAACCATGAGGACACTTCTGAATATGATGCAAAATTAGAAGGCTTCAAATCGTCTTTAGAGGCAGCACAGAAAGCATTGGATACAGCGAATGATAACTACGCGTCCGTATTAAAGAGCACAGACAGAAGTGTAGCATCAGCTCAGAATACCGTTGACATGCAAAAATACCAGGCAAGCACGACCACAGAGTCAAAAGACCAGCTGGAACAGTTACAAAAACAGCTTGCCGACTGTACACTTTCTGCACCAATCGGTGGAGTTGTCACAGCCGTCAATGTATCAGTCGGAGATAAAAACACAGCAGGAACGACCATGATCACGATCGAGGATACATCTTCCTTAAAAGTGATCGTAAATGTTGAGGAAGCTGACATTTTAAAGATCCAGGAAGGAATGCCTGCAACCGTTTCAACGGATGCAACGGGGGATGAAGAGATCAAAGGTACGGTAACACGTGTGGTCAGAGTAAAAAATCAGTCCACCAACACAAACGGTACAGATACCAATACCTCAAGCGGTTATTCTGCAGAGATCACGATCGACAACACAGAACTTCTGGTTGGAATGAGTGCAAAAGCCAAAATTGTGATCAAAGACAGAGGTACACAGCTTGCAGTTCCATATGATCTGATCCGGCAGGATGACAACGGAGATTCCTATGTTCTGGTAGCGGAAGCAAATGAAGATGGAACAGCAACCGCAGTCCGGAAAAATATCAAAGTCGGTGAAGAGGTAGATTATTATACAGAAGTGACAGGCGGCGATCTGAAAGAGGGCGACCAGCTGATCTACGATAATACATTTTCTGTCACCGAAGGTCAGGTGTTTACTCCGGAACAGATATATTCCAATCAGGCACTTGACACAGAAGGCATGATGAGTACGGAGGCAGAATGATCGTGAGTGAACCAGTAATCCGTATGGAGAATATTATAAAACGTTATTACATAGGCAAGCCGAATGAACTGCAGATTTTAAATGGGATCAGTCTGTCAGTCGATCAGGGAGAATTTGTCTCCATCGTCGGTGAGTCCGGTTCCGGAAAAAGTACATTGATGAATATTATCGGCGTCCTGGACCGCCAGACCGAGGGAACTTACTTTCTGGAGGGAAAAGATGTAAATAAAATGGATGATTCCATGCGAAGTGCGATCCGGAACAAAAGAATCGGTTTTGTTTTTCAGAATTTTAACCTTCTTCCGAAGGCAAATGCATTAAAAAATGTCATGGTTCCGCTGTTATATAGTACTGAGAAGGAAAAAAATCAAAAAGAACGTGCCATGGAAATGTTAAAAATGGTTGGCATGGAGGAACGGGCTTTTCATAAACCAAACGAGCTTTCCGGTGGACAGAAACAGCGTGTGGCGATCGCACGTGCAATGATCAATGATCCGGCGATCATCTTAGCGGATGAGCCGACCGGAGCGTTGGATTCCAAGACCGGACATATGGTCATGGATCTTTTTCATAAGCTGCATGAAGAGCAGGGAAAAACCATCGTTTTGATCACACATTCACAGGAACTTGCGGCGGAGACAAAACGGATCGTTACGATCTTAGATGGTAATGTCGTGTCAGATAATGGAGGTGAAGGCTGATGTTTTTGGAAAATATAAAAGAGGCGATCACCAGCATTTTCAGCAATAAAATGCGTTCGGTTCTGACCATGTTAGGAATCATCATCGGTATCAGTGCAGTCATCACGATCACGACGATCGGTAATTCCATTCAGACTACTTTGACATCCACCTTAAATTCACTGGGTGGCAATACGGTACAGGCATATGTGGATGCAAGATATCCGGAAGATGATGCAGACTGGGATACATGGGAATACCCGGAAATGAAAACATCGGACTTTGTGACACAGGAGATGATCGATGAACTGGTGGAAAAATATCCGAATGAATTTGATGGAATAGCAGCTTCTGAATTTCTTGGAAACGGACAGATCCGGCAGGATAAAAATACTTATGCCAATGTATCCGTTCAGGGGACTACTTCCGAGTATATTGATTATATGAAATTAAAGATGTATGCGGGAAGAAACCTTACAAAACAGGATAACAAAACAAAGAAGAACGTCTGCATTGTGGCAGATACCATGGCAAAGCAGTATTTTGGAGATGAAAATCCAATAGGAGAACAGATCACTTATGCAGGCAGCGATGGAAATCTATATAATTTTACAATTGTAGGCATATACGAATATAATGCAGCACTTTTTGGCAAGGTGGACACCAGCGTCCCGGAAAAAGACCGTTCTACTACAATGTTTATTCCAATCCAGACCTGTTTTAAGCTGATGGGAAAGGATCAGTCCGGTTACACAATCTTTAACCTGATGGTCAATTCCCTGGCAGATATCGATCAGGCAACGACAGATGTTACAAACTTTTTTGAAGAGAAATATGCAAACAATGAAAATTTCCATGTTACTACCTATAATATGGCGTCTGATATGGGAATGATCAATACCGTCATTAATGTGATCACGATCGCAGTGTCCGGCATTGCATTGATCTCGTTGATCGTAGGTGGTGTCGGTGTCATGAACATCATGCTTGTGTCTATTACCGAGCGTACAAGGGAGATCGGTGTCCGGATGGCACTTGGAGCGAAGAGGAGCACCATCCGTATGCAGTTTGTCATAGAAGCGATCGTACTCTGTATCTTTGGTGGAATGATCGGGATATTGATCGGGGTGTTTAATGGATTTGTATTAGGCAAAGCAGCGGAGTTTGTGATCCAGAATATGTATTCTGAATATTCAAGCTACATTATTATGTCGGTACGGCCGTCTTTATCCGCTATTGTACTTTCCTTATTCTTCTCCATGCTGACAGGAGTATTCTTCGGATACTATCCTGCAAACAAGGCAGCCAAGATGGAAGTCATTGATGCATTGAGATATGAATAACCGGGGGTTAGGTTATGAACTGCCGCTTACAGGTGGTGTTACGGATTTCCTAAGGTTATGTTGTATTGCATGCCAACAAAGTGTATAGAAATATAAAAAATAGAACTGTTTGTTTTC
>ENA-ORUX01000372-ORUX01000372.1-human-gut-metagenome-genome-assembly--contig:-NODE-372-length-44311-cov-5.506485_pt1 | contig 44311 bp, 30 predicted proteins | sample MGYA00242087_ERZ509225 | MGnify/ENA primary metagenome ERZ509225 (study PRJEB26280, sample SAMEA2338864) | human gut metagenome | biome: human gut; feature: human-associated habitat; material: faeces... | reverse complement strand
GGACCCGCCGACAACGGCGGCTTCACGCTGAACTCCGAGTGGAACCAGTTCTTCATCTCGAACAAGACTGAGTTCAACCTTGGCGATGACACCACCGTCGACAACGTCGCCCAAAGGGCCTATGACTACGTCTCCGGCCTCAAGGACGGGAAGACCCAGGTCGTCCCGTTCGCCAAGAAGGCCTCCGATTGGGCGAAGACCCAGACCGGCCTGACCATTAAGACCGAGAGTGCGGCCAAGATTGCCGTGGACGGTAAGTACACGGCGACGTTCACCGATCTGGCCTACGGTTCCTACCTCGTCAGCCCGAAGGCCGGTTCCACCGATACCAGTGACAAGCGTGGCACCGATGCCATCCTGCTCAATGTGCTGAACAGCACCGCCGTCGAGCAGGACCTCAAGAGCACCTACCCGACCATCCAGAAGACCGTCAAGAACGGCACCGACGACAAGAAGCACAACAGCGTCGAGATCGGCGACACCGTGGACTTCAAGCTCGCCTCCACCGTGCCGGACATGACCGAGTACACCAACGGCTACACTTTCAAGTTCACCGATACCCTGTCCAAGGGCCTTACTCTGAACGGCACCGCCGAGGGCGGCACGTTCGCTCCGACCGTCAAGATCGGCGATACCACGCTGGCCAAGGACCTCGACTACACCGCTACGTACACCACGGACTCCGATACTGGTAAGACCGCTCTTGAAGTCAACATGATGAACTTCAAGAATCTGCACCAGAATGACGCCGGCAAGGCCATCACCGTCGAGTACTCCGCCACCCTGAACAAGGACGCCGAGGTCGGTTCCACCGGCAACCAGAACGACGCGAAGATCGAGTACAGCAACGACCCGGCCTCTAACGGCACCGGCACCACCAAGGAAGACAAGACCTACACCTACACCTTCAACTTCGACATCGAGAAGGTCAACGCGGTCGACCACAACGATAAGCTGAAGGGCGCCCAGTTCGAACTGCAGCGCGAGAACGGCACCAAGATCAATCTTGTGAAGGTCTCCGATGGTGTGTTCCGCCCGGCCAAGGGAACGGAAACCGTCGCCGATGACAAGACTGTGGTCACCGACAATAACGGCAAGCTGCAGTTCACCGGTCTCAAGGAAGGCACCTACAAGGTGAAGGAGATCAAGGCTCCGACAGGCTATAACCTGCTGAAGGATCCGATCACGGTCACCATCTCCGCCACGTACGACGAGAACACCGGCATCCTGGAGTCCTGGAAGGTAAACAACGCCAACGCGCAGGGCACCACCGTCCCGGTCATCACCGTCGAGAACAACAAGGGCGTCACCCTCCCCGAGACCGGCGGCATGGGCACCGTGCTGTTCACCGTGTTCGGCGTGGCCATCGTGGCCCTCGGCGCGACCTGGTACGTCAAGTCCAACCGCAAGTCCCGTCACGCGGCCTGAGACCGCCACTGACCCCCGGTTCCCCTGACCCGCGTCAAGGGGACCGGGGCGCCGGCCTTCCCTGACCGGGGAAGCCCCACCAAGGAGATCCATGGTTAAGAAGCTGCGCGGCCTCGCGCCGTTGCTGGTCATCGTGATCGGACTGCTCGTCCTGTTCTACCCGACGATCAGCAACTTCCTCGTCATGAAGAACGCCTCGCGCGTCGTCAGCAACTACGACGCGGCCGTCGAGGCACTCTCCGACGAGGAATACCGCAGCATGATCGACGCCGCGCACGCCTACAACACCAGACTCGCCGAGGAAAGCTCCGGCACCACCAGCGCCCTCACCGGAGCGGTGAACACCGAAGCCACCGACGCCGAGTACATGAAGCTCCTCAACCTCGCCGGCGACGGCATGATGGGATACGTCACTGTGCCTAAGCTCAAGGAGACCCTGCCTATTTATCACGGCACTTCCGAGAAAGTACTGCAATCCGGCATCGGTCACTTGGAACAGACCTCACTACCAGTTGGTGGCGCGTCCACTCATGCGGCGCTGTCTGGCCACCGAGGGTTGCCCACGGCAAAACTGTTCACGGACTTGAACCTTATGAAAAAAGGCGACAAGTTCTATATCACAATACTTAAAGACACGTATGCGTATCAGGTCGATAAGATCACTACCGTTCTGCCGACTGATGCCAAACAACTGGCGATTGAGCCCGGCAAGGATTTGGTCACGCTCATTACCTGCACACCGTATGCGGTCAACACGCATCGGCTGCTGGTGCGCGGTCATCGTATTCCATACACACCACAGCAGCAGAATGACGCCAAATCCACATTCCACGTGGACATTCCGCTGCAGTATTTGTTGCCGTCTCTCGCGCTGATTGCCTTGCTTATTGCATGGCATTTGTGGCAGCGGCATGAGCGGCGACGCCGGCAGAGTGGGAGCGCCAAGGCCGCATCCGGTGATTCTAGCTCCACAGCCATCGAGCCGGACGGTGACTTGCCTCCTCAGCCAGCCAATACAAATAACCAATCACATTCATCACGGCGGAAAGGACCGGGCAGACATGTTAGACCCGCATAGCGGAAGCGAGTATGGTGCGGCGCGCATTGCTGCCATGATTGCCGCCACCATTACTATCATCCTCACTGGTCTTGTGTCTTTCGGCTTCATGGTGCCATACGCGCAAGCTGATTCCTTCGGCACTCTCACCATCAATGCCGTGTGGAACCGAGACGCGGCTTCACCCAAATCACTTGCCGGCGATACCTACGCCATCGTGCGCGTCGCTACCGTCACAACGAACAGCAACGGTAGCGTTTCCTCATATAAAACCGTCAGTGATTTTTCTGGTCTCACTGCCGATTGGGAACGCCTGACATCGAGCGAATATCACGATGCCGCCAAGAAGCTGGCTGCACACGCGGCGAAAAACAAGCTATACCAGCATTCCGGCACCACCAATGCAGCTGGCCAACTTACTTTCCAGAACCTACCGCTTGGCCTATATCTGGTCTCCCGCACGGATTCGGCGAAAGCCAACAAGGCATACGACTGTGATCCGTTCCTCATCTCGATTCCCGGCAGCGGAGATACGGCCGCCGATCTCAACATCACGGTAGAGCCGAAATTCAGCACCAGTACTCCGCCCACCCCGCCTGAACACGAACACAACCCAGGAGAGGTGCCGGGCAATCCTGGCGTTATCGGCAATACCGGTGCCGCCGTAGGAAGCATTGCTGCGGCAGCGGGGCTCATGCTATTCGTTGCGTTCGTTTTATTTAGGCTGCGCATGAGGCGTCGCATGAGTGACGTCAATTTGAGTGACAAATCCCATACAGATGACGAAAGCGTTATGAAATGAGCCTGGGAACTCCTCTGACCATGACTGCTTTTTGATTTAATCGCAATAATTTGCGCAACAGGTTGGTTTGTTTATTCAATCGTTGTCGTCATAGTTAGGTGGCTCTTTACTGCGGATGACGGGGTCAAAACGAGCAAACAGGATTATCTCTGGGCTATCGATTTTGCGTTGTTTGGTATTTTATTTTGTTTGCTGCTTTTTGCTGGTGCTTTCGATATGCAAGAATAACGCGCCGAATATGTAGCTGGGAAGCGCACTTCCCAAGCACCACGTAAAATCGAACACATGGAGTTGAACGATTTGCCCCAGATGGATCCGCGTGCGCTGAAGGCCACGTCTGTCAAAGCCGAAGACGAACACGCCAATTCAGCGGAGCCGCAAGCACTGAAAATCACCGCCGCCAGCTCGAACCCGAAGATGTTCACGCTGCCCTGGCACAAGCCCTTGGCCACCTGGCCTGAGGACCTGCTGGCCAACCTGCCGCGAGGCATCTCCCGCCACGTCGTGCGATTCGTGCACGTGGGCGACGAGGTGTACGCCATGAAGGAGATCACGCGCCAGATGGCCGAGCGAGAGTACGAGATCCTGCGTCGACTGCAGAAGCTCGAACTGCCAACTGTGACCCCGATCGCTGTGGTCATCGGCCGTCACACCCGTGAAGGGGAGCCGCTGGAGGCGATTCTGGTCACCCGGCACTTGAAGTTCTCGCTGCCGTACCGTGCGTTGTTCGCCCGCAACCTGCGCCCGGACACCGCCGAACGACTGATTGACGCCCTCGCCGTGCTGCTGGTGCGCCTGCACCTGGCCGGCTTCTACTGGGGCGATGTGTCCCTGTCGAACGTCCTGTTCCTGCGCGACGCCGACGCTTTCTCCGCCTTCCTGGTGGACGCCGAGACCGGTGACCTGCAAGCCCAGCTCACCGACGGCCAGCGCGAATACGATATCGACTTGGCCCGCACCAACATCATCGGCGAACTTATGGATTTGGCGTCCGGCAAGCTACTGCCCGGCGACGTGGATGAGATCGAGGTGGGCAACCGCCTGGTTGATCGCTACCACTCGCTGTGGAGCGCCCTGACCGACACCGACAAGTTCAACCCGGACGAAATGTGGAAGATCGAGCAGCGCGTCAACAAGCTCAACGATCTGGGCTTCGACGTGGACGAGCTGGAAATGAAGACCGCCGAGGATGGCAAGCGTGTGCTGGTCCGCCCGCGCGTGGTGGACGCCGGCTATGCCAACCGCAAGCTGCTGCGCCTCACCGGCCTTGACGTGCAGGAGAACCAGGCCCGTCGTCTGCTCAACGACCTTGACGCCTACCGTGCCTCCACGTGGCGTGAGGGCGAGGATCTGGAAATCGTGGCCACCGACTGGATGCGCGAGGTGTTCGAGCCGACCGTGCGTATGATTCCGCGCGAATATCGCTCCCAGATCGAGCCTGCTCAGTTCTTCCATGAGGTGCTTGACCATCGCTGGTTCCTGGCGGAGAAGGCCGGCCACGACGTGCCGATGGGCGAGGCCGTGACCAGCTACATCGACAACGCTCTGCCGAGCTACAGCCTTGACTCCAAGGCACTCGCCGAACTTAACGAAGAGGCCGATTCCGGCGTCATTGACGACGAATCCACCTACAGCGACCCGGACGACGACGGCTACAACCCCGATGACGATCCGGATGCGGCAGTGTGGAGTCATTAAGCGGACAATCCGGTGGACTGTCTGTAGGTGAGCCCATCACACAAAGAAGCCCCTCAAATAGAGGGGCTTCCGTGTATGTACAACCTATTACGGCCTCAAGCGACAATCACTCCGCCGCAGCCTTGCGCCGTGCGTTGGACACCGCGTACAGGCTGATACCCGCCGCCACTGAAGCGTTCAGCGACTCAACAGACGAGCTGATCGGGATGCCGGCAATCGCGTCGCAGGTTTCGCGCACCAGTCGGCCCAAACCGCTGCCTTCCGAACCGAGCACTACAACGAGCGGATCGGATTCAAAGCCAGTCTCGCCGACGAGCTTATCGCCGCCACCGTCAAGGCCGACAACGTAGTATCCACGCTCCTTCAAGCCCTCAAGTGCCTTAGTCAGGTTCACCACGCGCGCCACCGGCATATGCGCGGCCGCACCGGCAGACACCTTCCAAGCGGCGGCGTTCACTGAAGCGGAACGGCGTTCCGGCAGAATCACACCATTGGCACCGAATGCGGCCGCCGAACGAATCACGGCACCCAGGTTCTGCGGATCGGTCACGCCGTCCAATGCGATAAACAGCGGTCGCGCAGCAATACGGGCGGCCGCCGAATTCGCGGCCTCCATTGCCTTGGCCTTCTTCTCAGCACGATCGGCCAGCTCGTTCAGCGAGGAGTACTGGAACGGATCGACCTTCAGAATCACGCCCTGATGGTTGCCAGAGCGGGCGATACGATCCATCTCCAGACGATCGGCCTCCAGCATGTGCAGGCCGTTCATACCAGCGATTTTCACGATTTCGCGAGTACGATCGTCATGTTCAATGCGAGACATGATGTACAGCGTGGAAGAAGGTACGCCTACGCGCAGTGCTTCCAGCACGGAATTGCGGCCGTACACCAGATCCGAAGTATCCGCCGAAGCGAACTTGTCCACTCGACGGCGGGCTGCCAGACGCGGGTCGGCCATCTGCCGACGTTCGGCCGCTTTCTTGGCCTTGTACGCCTTGTGATAGACGCGGTCCTCGGCCTTGGGAGTGGGGCCGTAGCCCTTCAGTTTGTTGCGATGCTTGCCACCCGACCCCTTGGTCGGTCCTTTTTTGATAGCCATAGGTGCTATTGTCCCAGCACCCCGCGCCAAAACGCGGCTATTCCGCCGTCGGTAGCCGGTAAGGTATTGAGAGTGAAGAAGCAGCGTATGATATTCGGACTGTCCCTGCTGTATTGGGGATTATGGTTGGCGATTCTGATTCTGTGGATGGGTCGCTTCGTGACCTCATTCTTGTCGATATATTTGGTTTCCGCGCTGCGCCTCGATGAGGGTGTGGTGGGCACAGTCGTGGCCATGTACGGCTTCGGCGCAATCATCGGCTGCCTGTTCGGCGGTACCTTGTCCGACAGATTCGGCCGCCAATCCATGATTATCATCGGCGAAATCGGCGCAGCGGCTGCCCTACTGGTCGTTTCCGTACTCACTGATCCTGTGTCTTTAGGCGCGGCTCTGTTCGTCTATGGTGCGTTCGCCTCGCTGCCCAGCCCGGCCATCGCCGCGTATATCGCGGATGTGGTGCCTGCCGAACGTCAGCAACGTGCATACGTACTGCAATCGTGGGCGATTAATTTTGGGTACGCGATTGGACCGATTGTGGCCAACCAGCTGGTCAAGATCTCGTATTCGCTGATGTTCTACGTTGAAGCGGCGGTGATGATAGCCGTCACGATATTGCTGATTGCGTTCTTCCGCGAGGTGCGGCATTTGGGGATTACTGTATCGGTGCCAAGTGCGGTGCGCCATGAAGACGAATGCAGTGTTACCCATGCGGAATTCGCCGGCATTGAGAGGCCGAATCACTCGGATGCCGCACCGGCTGCCAGTGTCAAGGGCGCCATGTCTCGCAATTGGCGGCGCGTGCTCACCGATACTCCATTCCTCGGCTTCTCCCTGCTGATGTTCGGCTACTTCCTTGTGTACTTCCAAAGCACCTCCGGCCTGCCCATTGCCATGACGGACCTTGGTCTAGGGCTGGGCGAGTATTCGGTGCTGCTCACCATCAATGGCGGTATGTTGTGCCTGCTGCAGATTCCCGCGATGAAACTGTTCGCGCGCATGGGCAATTCACGCGTGCTGGTGATGGGCCTCGCCGTAACCGTCATCGGCTATGCGGTGCAGGCTGCGGCCCATTCTTGGGGCGGATTCGCGCTTGCCGTAGTGCTGTGGACGCTGGGTGAGCTGGGCACATTCCCTATCGCCACCACTACGGTTGCCGCCATGGCACCCGCGTCGGCGCGCGGCACGTATCAGGGCGTCTACAACGTAGTGTGGTCGGCGTCGATTGCGCTGGCGCCGCTGATTGGTGGCTGGACTATCAGCAACTTCGGCGGTCGAACGCTGTGGATCGCCTGCACTGTTGTGTTGATTGCCGTGACCCTCGGTCTCAAGCTCACCAAAGGCTCGCGCGACCGCGCCATGGCCCGCAGTCTTCACGATTCGCTGTAAGCGTTATTCGGTTTGGAGATACGGGCAAGACCGCATATGGCGAGTGGTTCTTATCGAGAACTATTCTCTGCGCGTATGATGTATGGCATGCAATACATTCAACAAACCATCGTTGGCATTGATGGCAGCGAGGCGCGATTCTTTGGCTATGTGGCCGACAACAGCGAGGAGATGGAACCGGACCGTATACGCCCGGCTATCCTGATTTTGCCTGGCGGCGGCTACGCCATGACTTCTGACCGCGAAGCCGAGCCAGTGGCCCTGCAATTCCTGGCCAAAGGCTTCGCCGTATTCGTGCTGCGCTATTCGGTGCAGCCCAGCCGCTATCCGGTGGCTTTGCTGGAGGCTGCCGAGGCAATGCGCCTGATTCGCGCCAATGCGGATCAGTGGCATGTAAACCCCGCGCAAGTGGCCGTACTCGGCTTTTCCGCAGGCGGGCATCTGGCCGCCAACCTCGCCACCTCGGTCGGCGACGAAGACATCCGCGAACAGGGCGGCATAGACCCGGACGCCGTGCGCCCGAACGCGCTGATGCTCTCGTACCCAGTAATCACCGCCGGCAAGTACGCCCATCGCGGCAGCTTCCAATGCCTGCTAGGGGACCAAGCTCACAATCAGGCTTTGCTGGACAAGTTCTCCATCGAAAAGCACATCGATGCCAAAACGCCACCCGTCTTCGTCTGGCATACCATGACCGACGACGCCGTGCCCGTGGAGAACACGCTAATGCTCATCCAGGCCTGCCGGGCCGCCGGCGTGAGCATTGAGGCGCACCTGTTCCCTGAAGGCAGCCACGGCCTGTCCTTGGCCAATGCGGAAACTGCCGGTAACGGCTTCTATGCGCACATCGTCGAATGCGTGCAGTGTTGGCCTGATTTGGCTGAGGCCTGGTTGCGTCGCCTGTTCTAGGCAAAACGCTATTACGCTGTGCGCCAAGTGCGCCACGCGGTTATGGAATAATGGCAATCGTATGCATCGGCAGCAGTTGCGCCGGTGTCCATAACCGCGCAGTCCTGTGCGTCCAGCCGGGAGAGAAAACCCGGCAGCGGCCGCAAGGCTGACTACTCCGCGGCAATACCAAGGAGAACATTATGGATGATCTCAAAGATCAATCCGCAGTGTCCACGACCGCAACGAACGGGGTCGTGGAATCGGAAGAGGTGCGCGCACAGGAAGCGCTATTGGGGGATACTGATCCAAGTCTGACCAGCGCCGACGACGTGGCCAAAGCCCTGAACGTCGACCCATCCCACGGCCTGAGCGAGGAAGAAGCCAAGCGCCGACTGGCCAAATTCGGCCCGAACGAGCTCGCCAGCGCCCCGCCCGTACCGAAATGGAAGAAATTCCTGGCCCAATTCCAAGATCCGCTGGTCTACCTGCTGATCGCGGCCACTATTATCTCGGTGATCGCTTGGTTCATCGAAAAAGCCAATGCGCAGCCCGGCGCGGAAGGCGGCGAAGTGCTGCCGTTCGACGCCATCGTGATCATCTTGATCCTGATTGTCAATGCTGTGCTCGGCTATATGCAAGAAGCCAAGGCCGAGGCGGCCGTCGAAGCGCTCGCACAAATGACGGCCCCGCAGACCTCGGTGCTGCGCGATGGCAAGGTCATGCGCATCAACACCGCCGACGTGGTCCCCGGCGACATCATCGTCCTTGCGGAAGGCGATTCGGTCTCCGCTGATGGCCGACTGGTCAACGCGGCCAGCCTGCGCATCGCCGAGGCTTCACTGACCGGCGAATCCGTGCCGGTTGGCAAGAAGCCGGACACACTCACCGAAGCCAAGGCGCTGGGCGACCGCGCCAACATGATCTTCAACGGCACTTCCGTGACGCAAGGCACCGGCCGCGCAATCGTGACCGGCACCGGTATGAATACGCAGGTCGGCAAGATCGCCGACATGCTCTCCGCCACCGAAGATGAGAAAACTCCGCTGCAGAAGGAGATGGATTACGTCTCCAAGATCCTCGGCATTGCGGTGTGCGTCATCGCTGTCGTGGTGCTGGTGGCGCTCGCCGTGCTGGAAGGCTTCAACGACGTCCATGACGTGATTGATTCCTTGCTGTTGGCTGTCTCGCTGGCTGTGGCCGCCGTGCCGGAAGGCTTGGCCGCCATCCTGACCGTGGTGCTGGCGCTTGGTGTGCAGCGTATGGCCGCGCACAACGCCATCGTCAAGAAACTGCATTCGGTGGAGACCTTGGGCTCCGCTTCCGTGATCTGCTCGGATAAGACCGGTACGCTGACCCGCAACGAGATGACCGTGGAACGTGTGGTCACCCCGTCCGGCGAAGTGCAGATCACTGGCACCGGTTACGCGCCGGAAGGCCGCATGGTTATGACCGGCGGCGTCAGTCCTGAATCCGAGCAGGCCCAGATTGTGGCCGATGAAGTCGTCGCCACGCTCGTGGCCGGCACGCTCGCGAACGACGGCGAACTACGCGAGGAGAACGGCCGTTGGGAGATTGTGGGCGACCCCACCGAAGTCTCGCTGATCGTGGCCGCACGCAAGGTCAAGGCCGATCGCAAGATCAAGCGATACACGCGCGTTGGCGAGATTCCGTTCACCTCCGAACGCAAGCGCATGTCCATCATCGCCAAGGACAGCACCGATTCAGACAAGCTCACCGTGTTCGCCAAGGGCGCGCCCGACGTGCTGTTGAGCTACTGCACGCGCATCCGCGTGGGTGGTCAGGTCCGTAAGCTCACCGAAGGCGATCGCCAGTCGATTCTCGCCACCGTCGAACGTCTCTCCTCCGAGGCCTACCGTACGCTTGGCGAGGCCTGCCGTCCGCTGGAAACCGGTTCTTTGGCTGATGTGCCCGGTGTAAGCGTCAACGCTGCAGGCCAGGTGTCCGACATCGCCGATCAGGCCGAAGCCATTGAAACCGATCTCATCTGGAATGGCATGGTCGGCATTATCGATCCGCCGCGTACTGAGGTGCGCGACTCCGTGACCGAGGCCCATCGTGCCGGCATCCGCACGGTGATGATCACCGGCGACCACCCGCTGACCGCCGCCCGCATCGCCTCCGACCTTGGCATCATCGCCAAGGATGGCAAGGCCCTGACCGGCGACCAGCTCGACCAGCTGCCCGATGAGGCCGCGCTCGACAAGGCCACGTCCGAAGTGTCCGTGTACGCGCGCGTGGCCCCCGAGCACAAGCTCAAGATCGTCGAATCCTTGCAGCGCCAAGGCAACATCGTGGCCATGACCGGCGACGGTGTGAACGATGCCCCGGCAGTCAAGTCCGCGGACATCGGCGTGGCCATGGGCATCACCGGCACCGAAGTGACCAAGCAGAGCGCCAAGATGATTCTGGCGGACGACAACTTCTCCACCATCGTGGCCGCCGTACGCGAGGGTCGCGTGATCTTCGACAACATCCGCAAGTTCCTGCGCTACCTGCTGAGTTCCAATGTGGGTGAGGTGTTCACCGTGTTCCTCGGTGTGGTGTTTGCCGGCTTCCTCGGCATCCGCCAGCCGGAAACCGTGGGCGTCACCGTGCCGCTGCTCGCCACACAGTTGCTGTGGATCAACCTGCTGACCGATGCCGCGCCGGCGTTGGCTATGGGCGTGGACCCGCAGACCGACGATGTGATGGGTCGCAAACCGCGTAAGGTGACGGACCGCGTGATTGACGCCTCCATGTGGGGCGACATCATCTACATCGGCGTCATCATGGCCATCGTCACGCTGATTGGTATGGACATGCACCTGTCCGGCGGCTTGTTCACCGACCGCTCGGTGGATGCCATCGGCCATGAAGCGCAGATGACCGAGGCCCGTACGATGGGCTTCACGATTCTGGTGTTTGCCCAGCTGTTCAACGCGCTGTCCTCCCGTTCGCATCTGCAGTCCGCATTCGTGGGTCTGTTCTCCAACAAGTGGCTATGGGGTGCGATTGGTTTGTCCGTGGCGCTGCAGCTCGTGGTGATTTACGTGCCGTTCCTCAACGGTCCGTTCGGCACCGTGGCATTGAGCCCGATGGCTTGGGTGGAATGCATCTGCCTGGCCGCAATCGTGCTGATTGCCTCCGAACTGCGCAAGATTGTGCTACGCGCGATGGCCAAGCGTTAAGCCATCGCAATAGCCCTGATTGTGGGCATATAGCAGTGGGCCGGGCTCTGGTATTCAGAGCCCGGCCCACTGCTATATCCAAACGGCTCCTCATGGGGCGGTAACTATCCCATGGGGCGGTGATTTCCTCATGGGGCGGTCGCTGAAAACGGCATTATTCCGCGAAAAAGGGAAATGTGCTAACCGCCACATGAGGAAGTTACCGCCCATGAGAAACAGGAGAACGCTGCAGACCTCAGTTGGGGCTGCCGTCGGTGCCGTCAGTAGAGGTGGAGTTGTCGCCGCCGTTATTGTTGTCGCTATTGTTGGACTCGTCTTGAGACTTCTGCTGTGCCTCTTGGTCGGCCTTCTGCTGAGCCTCTTCCTGAGCTTGCTTGGCGGCATCTGCCTGCTGCTTGGCCTGCATCGAGGCGGTGACGTCGGACTCGGCCTTCTGCAGTTTAGAAATCGCATTATTGACGTCGGATTCGGACGGACTGGTCCCGTTCATCACCGTATTGGCCTCGGTGATGGCGTTTTGCAGCGCGGTGCGGGTGTTTTCATCGGCCACACTGCCCGCGGAATTATCCAGCGTGCCCTGCGCCTGCGAAATAGCCGAGCTCAGGTTCGATTTCAGTGTGTTGGTATCGGCCGTCGCCTTTGAAGTATTAACGGCCTTGATCGCGTTGTTGATGGCATCCGTCTTGTCAGCCATGTCGCTGGCATCATTCTGCAGCTCTTTAGTGTGAGACTTCAACTCAGTGGCGTTGAGGCTGGAATCGCACTTGGCGGTGTCAGCCGGATTGCCGGCGTCTTGCAACGCCTGATTTAGCGTGGTGAGCGTATTGGCATCGGCCACATCGCTGGTGGATGTTTGCGCGCTGGTTTGGCCATTGGATATGGCGGTGGTGAGCTTCTTCTGAGCATTCGTGTACTGCTTGGCCGCTACCTTGCACTCGGCCAATGCCACGGCTTGGCTCGCCTTGCTGCTGTTGGAATGCCACCAGAGCAGGCCGGCGACAACCAGCGCTATCACGGCGACTACTGCTACGGCAATGCCGACGATCTTGCTGGTGTTCTTTTTGCCGCTACCGCCGTGACGAGGCTCGGCGCCATCGGAATCGTCCTCATCGGAGACCTGATCCAACGGAATGGAGGGAGGCATCACAGCAGGCTGAGCCTGTGCCGAAGCGGCCAGGGCGGCCGGTTGGAACACCTGTGTGGCTGCAGCATCATCGGCAGACGCTACTTGCGTTGCCGGCATGGTAACGGTCTCACCGGATACGGTGGATGATGCGCCGTATGCCTGTGTGGCCGCAGCTGAATCAGGCTGGAATGCCTGTGTGGCCGCGGTTTCGGCATTCGGCATGGCCTGAGCTTCGAAAGGCTGTGTTGCCATGACCTGATCAGGCTGGAACGCTTGTGTTGCCTCGGCATCTACCGCAGGCTGCTCGGCCTGATTGGGTTGGAACGCCTGTGTCGCGGCGTTTGAAGCTACCGAAACAGGCGATGTCGCCGGTGCCGCTGGTGCGGCTGGTGCTGCTGGCGTCACTGGCGCTGTCGGTTCCACCGGGCGGAAGCTTTGCGTCGTCTGATCCCAAACGTATTGCTGCTGGCCGGGCGCAGCGGCGATTGGTGTTTCGGATACTACTGGCTGCGTGGCTGCCGCCGGCTCTGGTGCTTGTGCGGCAACCGCAGCCGGGAATTGCGGCGAGAACGGTTGCGTCATGGCCGGATCGATGGGCTGCGTCGGCTGAGCGGCTTGTACGGGCGGCACAGCTTGCGTGGGTTGTGCGGCATACGCTGCTTGCGCGGGCTGCACAAACTGTGTGGGCTGTGTGGGCTGCGCAGACTGCACAGACTGCGCAGACTGCACAGACTGCGGGAACTGCAGAGCCGGTGTGGCTTGTGCCGTGGGTTCTGTGCTATATGCTGCCGTCTCTTGCCCGGGAATCGGAGGAACCGTTGGCCTGACCGGCTTTTCGGGCTGCTGGAAGTCGAACTGGAACCCGCCATCGCTGTTGGTCATGACATCTCCTTGGGATTAAGCAAATGGCCGGCATCCGCCGGCCGAATGGTACGTCGCAACGCTCAGTCGTCGATGTGCGCGCGGTAGAAATTCTCGTAGGAACGGCTCGGCGTCGGACCCCGCTGGCCCTGATAATGCGAGCCGGTGCCCTTGGAGCCATAAGGGTGCTCAGCGGGCGAGCTCAGCTGGAAGAAGCACATCTGGCCGATTTTCATGCCAGGCCATAGTTTGACCGGCAACGTCGACACATTAGACAGCTCAAGCGTAATATGCCCCTCGAAACCGGGGTCAATGAAGCCCGCAGTCGAATGGGTGAGAATCCCCAATCGGCCCAGTGAGCTCTTGCCTTCCAGACGGGCGGCAATGGACGGGTCCAACTTGACGTATTCCCACGTGGAACCCAGTGCGAACTCGCCAGGGTGCAAAATCCACGGTTCGTCGGGAGCCACCTCGAACTGTTCGGTGAGCGCGCCTTGGTTTTCCGCCGGATCGACATAGGTGTAGGCGTGGTTATTGAACAAACGGAAGTACCGATCCAATCGCACGTCGATGGAAGCGGGCTGCACCATTTCGGGGGTCCACGGATCAAGTGAGATATGACCTGCGGACTGTGCGGCGAGAATGTCGCGGTCGGACAGCAGCATGTGAAAAACTCCTTGGGCAAATAAATACTGCCTTCAAGTCTAGCGCCTTGGGCGGAAACGTGAGAGGCTCCTCACGCTTCCGCGGTCCATCAATCGCAAGTATTCTCAGGTTTTTCTCAGAGAAACTTAGAGGTAGACCCAGAAAGCAGTGGTTATATAAAAGATGTCAGCGGAAAGCTGATCAGGAGCCGCAGCAGTTCCCGACAATTGAACCCCCTTTCTTCTTCTCTCTCCTTTCTCTCCCCGGCGGGCAACCGCCGGGGTTCTTTTTGTGCCCTGAATCATTCCCCCGAATGACCGCCATTCCCAAGCCATAGCGGTACACTAGCTGTGTAATCGGCAGGAAGGGGGCACCGATGGCCCGCAACGATGAGGACTACGATTTCTTCGGCGATGGTCAGTATGACGATTCGCGCAGCTCACGTCGTGCACAGAATCGACGCCCATCCAGGCGGGATGCCGGCCGGCGATTCGCCGCTACAAAAGCCAGCAGCCCAACGTCGATATTGTGCCGCAGACTTGCCGTTGTCAGCGGACTGCTAGCCGTCGTGGTATCGGCCACCTCGGCGGTTCATGAGATCGCGCCTTACGCCATTTCCTTTATGACGGCAGTGCCAGGACGATACATTGCGTTGACGGCGGCGGTGCTTATCGGCATCACCCTGATTCTGGTCATCGCTGCGCGAGTCACCATGCCTCGGTACGCCACTCACGGGGGAGTGGGCGCGGGCGGCATCATCGCACTGGTGTGCGCCATGGTTTGCTTGGTTATCGGCGTGGCCGTGGGCGTATTGTTCCCGGAAGGACTGATTCAGCAGTCGAACGACAAGGCACCCGTCGAAGATACCGCACAGATGGAGCAAGGCATCGAACAAGCTGCCGGCGCGTGCAAAGAAGGATGGCAGGGGCTTGATACGGGCGGTTTGCCGGGCATCACCACCGTACAGATGTGCACTGATCCGAGAGTGGCCTTCGTATCCTTTGAATCGGAATCGTCCGCAGCCATCAGCCGGGCACCTATCGAAAGCAAGATTTCCGAACTGCTGAGCCAATACGCTGATAATGAGCAAACGAAAGGTGATTGGCGATTGCTGAACGGCAAACGCTGGATGGTGTTCGGCGAGGCCAGCAAGATGACCGCACTGCAGCAGCAGTGGGGCGGCGAACTTGAGACAATCACCGCAGCCGCAGATACCGCAGACAGCGGTAACGCCTGACAGATTGCCGGTATCCCTTGAAAAGTCCCAAGGCGATTCGGCGCGGATTACCCAATGTGATTGAAATCATGGTCCATCGTTTTCCGCACAGCGCGCAAGACCTCTATATTGGAATGGTATGAGCAAAGAAGCGAATGCCAGCCAGCCTCTGATCGGCCGCGAATCCACCACTGTGCCCGGACGTTTTGGCGAGCCACTCACCGTGGAACACAGCGTCACCTCGCGCGGCGGCTTCGACCAGCATGCCACGCATCCGCTGTTCCTGTGCCTGCATGGATGGGGATCCAGCGAAGAAGACATGGCGGACATCATGCGCCTCATCGCTCCATATAACGACTTCGTGGCACTGCGCGGGCCGCTGACACTCGCGCCGGCCCGTGAAGGCAGTCCCGACCCCGGCAACTACGCGTGGTTTCACGATGCCCTGCCTATCGGCGATGATCGTGACTACGACGCGTATGCCGCCGCCACAGCAGTCGACCGATGGGTGGCCGACAGCATTCCCGCCGACCGTGACGTGGTGCCGCTTGGGTTTTCGCAAGGTGGGCTGGTCGCCGTGCATTTGTTGCGTATCAATCCCGAGCGGTACCGGGCCGTCGTCTCCCTGTCCGGCTTCAACGCACCCGGTCAGGTGCCCGGCACGGCCCCCGCCGACTCTCGCCTGGCCGATTACGATATCCCCGTGTTCTATACGTACGGCAAGAACGATGGCGTAATCCCAAAATACGAACTGTTCGCCACCGCCGCTTGGCTGGAAGAGCATACGTGGCTGAAAACCAAGAGCTACCACGGTCTGGATCACAATGTGAGTCTTGAGGAGTTCGCCGATTTACGCCAGTGGCTACTTGACAACGACATTACCTCTGGCGTGCTGTAGTCAGCCGCCATTACTGGAATTGGCGCGGCCGTCGCAGCAATCGGACATCGAGGGCGCTTGTGGCTGACTCGGTCATAGACTGTTCTCCCATGAGCGAAGTGAGCACTGCAAGCACTACTGCACATACTGAAGAGAATCATACGGAAATAGCAATCCCCAACTTGGCTCCCCTCAGAGAAGGGAGCCAGGGAAACTAGATGCCGGAATCAGCGTCCACTTGCATAACGTAGATGTTGCGCCTCAGGGAGCGGGCTTGGGCTCGGTTGATGTCGCCGGCTTCGTACATGTCCTGAATCATACCGAGTTCGATACCGTAGCTCTCGCGCTTTACGTCCTCGACCTGCGTGATGGTTTCCGTAGTGCCGCTCATGGTCGGACGTGCCTGCAATGAAGCCTCGGCACGACGATAATCCAGCAACAGTGCCGAACAATGCTCGGTGTTGTACGTATCCTGGCCCATCTCGTCAATAAGCCGGCCGATAACATGATGAATCGCCTCGACCTGCAGTTCGCGGGTGCGCGCGAAAATCTGGTCCTCGCTCACCAATGGTGTGGTATGGCGAATCTTGGACACCGTGCGTTTGGCGTAATTGCTCATCTGCCGCTGGAACATGCGTACACGACCGCGAATCTGCGATACCGCGTGCCCCGAAGTCGGATCAGTGGAAGTGTGACGCAACGTATTCATAATCTGGTCAAGCATGCGCTCGCAGGTTTCGACGTTCAGCTCTTGCGTGGCCGTATCCGCCGCCGGATGTGCTTTGGTGTCGGCAAGCCGGTCGCGCACGAATTCCTTTTCCCAATGCAGCGCTTCGATCTGCAATTGCTCGAATCCCTGGGGATCGGTATCGCCGATGCGCTGCTGCAATCGCCCGATGCGCTTGGTGTACTGGTCGATTACCATCAGAATCGCACGACGATTCTCTGGCGTGATGCGTCCGGTCAATTCCTCCACCGTGGCGCGTAACACATCGATGGTCACCGGAATCATTTCCGCGCTGGGATCCTTGCCACGGTTCGGGGCCAATAGCGGTAACAGGAAGTTGGCCAGCAGCAAGGTCACGATAATCACGCCTGACGCAATGAAAATCAGCTCGTCACGCATCGGGAACGGCGCACCGCCGGCAATGTAATACGGGATGGTAAACATCAATGACAGCGTGATGGTTCCCTTGGGGCCGCCAAAGGTCATCACTGCGGCCGAGCGCCAGCGTTCGGGTGTCATTTTGCGGCGCTGGCCGGTGATTGTATCTCGCGCAACGCGCAGCATGGCCGCAATCCAGAAGAATCGAAGCGCGATTACCACCAGAGTGACCAGCAGAATAATGCCGATCAGCACGGTATTGCTGATATACGGGTCAGACCAGCTGGCCCTCATGGCGCGCGGCAGCTGCATGCCCAGAAGAATGAACACCGCACCGTTGAGCGAGAAACTCAGCACACCCCATACTGAAGTGGAAACGATATTCGTACGTGCCACATTCGGCCCCACGCCGGTGCGGTCGAATCGGATGAACAGGCCAGCGGCCACCACCGACAGAATGCCGGACACATTGAATTCCTCCGCGCCCAAATACAGCAGGAAGGGCAGGAACAGTTCCATCAGAATACGTGTGGTAGTGGTTTCCCAGCCGAGGGATCGCACGGTCTCGAATAGCCAGTTGGCCGCTGCTGCTATCACCAGGCCAAATAAGGTGCCGCCAAAGAAGGAGATCACGAATTCGCCGGCGGCCTGCCCCACGGCGAATTCTCCAGTGAAGGCGGCGGCCAGAGCGAACTGGAAGCCGACGATGCCGGAAGCGTCATTGAAGAGTGATTCGCCTTTCAGCACGCTGCGCTGACGCTGCGTCAGCGAGGCTTCTTTACCGAGGGAGCTGACGGCCACCGCATCGGTCGGGCCGAGTGCCGCGCCGAGTGCTAAGGCTGAGGCTAAGGTGATGGACGGCCAGACGGCATGCAAAGTGAATCCGACCGCCGCCATCGTGACGATAGCCAGTCCGATAGCCAGCGATAGGCTCAGATCCAGCGTTTTCAGCAACGCCGACTTATCGATTTCGTGGGCTTCCAAATACAGCAATGGCGCGATAAACAGCACCATGAACAGTTCCGGGTCGAGCGTTGCATCCGGGAAAAACGGCAGATACGTAACCAGCACGCCCAGCACAATCTGGACCAGCGGCGTGGAGACTTTGGGCACGAAGCGACTGACAAACGAGCTCACCACCACCGCCGCAATGATGCATAGGATGAGCTCAAATACCGCCATGTTGCCGCCTTCTCCCTTAAATTTTTCTCCACCAAAAGTATATGGGAACCATGAAGAAAACGTTAAGCTTGCGGCCGATTATGCACATCATGAGACGATATGAGAAAAGGCATACACTCGTTGGTATGGAATATGACGAGGCGATGCGCTGCGCACTGGAACTGGCCGGTCAGGCCGCAGCCGCTGGTGACGTACCGGTTGGTGCGGTGGTGCTGGATGCGGCCGGCCAGATTGTCGGGCGCGGATACAACACGCGTGAGGCTGATGGCGACCCGCTTGCCCACGCCGAAATCATCGCCATGCGTCAGGCGGCCCAAGCCTTGGGCGCTTGGAATCTCGCCGATTGCACGCTGGCCGTCACACTTGAGCCGTGCCCGATGTGCGCGGGTGCCTGCATCCAGACCCATATCGGCACCATCGCGTTCGGTGCCTGGGATCCCAAGCTCGGTGCATGCGGTTCGATTTGGGATATTCCGCGCGATCCGCATATCGGCCATAGTCCTGAAGTGCACGGCGGCGTGCTGGAAGGCGAGTGTCAGTCCATCCTGACTGATTTCTTCGCCCAGCGGCGATAGACACGGACGCATTACTTACCTCACGCAACCAACACGCGGCACCAAGGCAACATATTCCATTTCTTCTACCATCGAAACCAGTAGTGCAATGCCAATCCACACACGTCGAAGGAGACAATATGGCCGAGAACACCTCCACTTTCACCGGCGCCGCCGCTGACGGCACCGCACTCACCGCCGTCTACCTGACCCAGCCCGCCGCCAATGTGGCGATCGGTCTGGTGTTTGCCGGCAGCGACCTGCCGCACATCGTCCACTGGGGCCGCCCGCTGGCCAAGCCCGACACCCTGCTGGCCGCCTATGACGCCCTGAAGCCGCAGCGCGTGTCCGGCGCGCTCGACGACACCGCCTGGCCGTCCATCCTGCCCACCCAGGCCGAAAGCTGGATCGGCGAGCAGCGCGTGGTGCTGCGCCGCGCCGGCGTCGAGCTCTTCCCCAAGTTCACCGTGACCAATATCGAGGCCGGCGGCGTGCTGGAAGCCACCCTCGATGCCGTGTCCGGCGAAAGCTACACCGATGTGGCCGGCCATGCCCGTGCCACCGGTCCGGTCCGCGTGCCCGGCGTCATAGTCACCGCGCACGATGAGGAGCAGGGCGTGGAAGTCGAATGGCACCTCGAACTGCTCCCCGGCGGCCTGGTCCGTCAGAAGGCCACCGTAACCAACCTGTTCGGTGCAGACGCCGGAGCCCCGCTCGAGATCGGCAAGATCGAGCTCGGCTTCCCGCTGCCCGAATCCGCCGGCGAAATCCTCACCACCACCGGTCACCATCTACGTGAACGCAGTCCGCAGCGCCAGCCGCTGACCGTCGGCCGTTTCGAAAAGCCGCAGCTCGCCGGCCGCCCTGACTTCGACGCATCCCTGCTCCTGACCGCCGGCGTGCCCGGTTTCGGCTTCGAGCATGGCGACGCCTATTCGGTGCACGTGGGCTGGAGCGGCAACTCCGTGCTGTCCGCCGAACGTCTGCCCTACACAACCGGCGTGATCGGCGGCGGCGAACTCCTGTTCGGCGGCGAAGTGACGCTCGCTGGCCCTGGCGAAGGCCAGAACTCCTACGACACCCCGTGGCTGTTCGGCTCCTATGGCGATGGTCTCAACGAGATCGCCGCCCGATTCCACTCCTACGTGCGCTCCCTGCACCCGCGCCTGTTCTCGCACGGCCGTCCGGTGATCCTCAACACATGGGAAGCCGTGTACTTCGACCACAACTTCGATACGCTGAAGGCGCTCGCCGACAAGGCCGCCGACTCCGGCGTGGAACGATTCGTGGTGGACGACGGCTGGTTCGGTTCCCGCCGCGACGACACCTCCGGCCTCGGTGACTGGCAGATTGCGCAGGACGTCTGGCCCGATGGCCCGAAGTCCCTGAAGGCGCTCGCCGACTACGTGCACGCCAAGGGTATGGAATTCGGCTTGTGGTTCGAGCCGGAAATGGTCAACCCCGATTCCGATGTGGCCCGTAACCACCCTGATTGGATTCTCTCGCCCACCGCTGGCCGACTGCCGCTGCAGGGCCGCACTCAGCAGGTGCTCGATCTGACCAATCCGGATGCGTTCGACTACATCTACGGCTGCATGGACCAGCTTGTCGGCGAGCTTGGTATCGACTACATCAAGTGGGACCACAACAAGCTCGTCACCGAGCCCGGTTCCCGCCGCTCCGGCCGCCCGGCCGTGCACGCGCAGACCCTTGCCGTCTACAACATCTTCAAGGGCCTCAAGACCGCACATCCGGGCCTTGAGATCGAAAGCTGCTCCTCTGGTGGCGGCCGCGTGGATCTTGGCATCCTGGAGCACGCCGATCGTATCTGGGTCTCCGACTGCGTGGACCCGGTCGAGCGCGCGGACATCCAGCGCTACACCTCGCTGCTGGTGCCGCCGGCGATGATGGGCGAGCACGTGGGCGCCAGCCCCGCACACTCCACCCAGCGCGCCACCAGCCAGGAACTGCGCATGGCCATGGCGTTCTTCGGTCACATGGGCATCGAATGGAACCTGTTGAAGGAGCCGGACGAGGCGCTCGCCAAGCTGGCCGTGTGGGTGGCCGAATTCAAGAAGCACCGCGACTGGTTCGCCATCGACACCTGCGTGCACGCCGACTCCAACGATCCGGCCGTGCGTCTGGACGGTATGGTGATGCCGAACCGTGACGCCGCCATCTACCGCTTCACCCAGCTGACCACCAGCCAGACCTATCCGGCCGCGCCCGTGCATCTGCCCGGACTTGACCCCGAGCGCACCTACCGTGTCAGCCCGCTTGACCCGAGCTTGGATTTGACCGGTCTGACCAACGGCCAGAGCACTCTCGGCTGGTGGAACGAGGAAGGCGTAGTCCTGACCGGCGAAGCCCTGCAGCGCTACGGCATTCGTCCCCCGTCCCTCCACCCCCAGCAGGCAGTATTGCTCAAGGCTGTGGCGTTAAGCTGACAGCCTAGTAGGCTGTCAGTAGCCACGGCCTGAGCGAAGCGACAGCTGAGCGAAGGTGGGATTGAGCCTTGCCGATAGGCAAGTCCGTAATTGCTGGTCGTGGCGGAGTAACTGTGGCGAAGCAACGTTCTTGGCTCCCCTCTCTGAGGGGAGCCAAGAACGGCCTACCCAATATGCTTCACAATCACGCGACTGGCGGCGGCTTTGGCCCAGAGCTGCCAGTCGTGGTTCATAATCGTGAACTTGACCGGCTGGGTCTGGCTGTGACGGTAGAAACGAATGCCGTCACGTAGCGAATCGGTGCCGAGCTTGGCCAAAAACGCGGACTCCCCGGCAATCATCACATGCCCGGGCATCGCGATATTCGCCACCGTAGCCACCAGCGATCCCAACCGGAAACACGTCCGGTTCACCAACTGCGTGGCCTGCGGCACGCGTTCCTTGGCATCGCGCGCAAAGTCCTCAAAACTGACCGCGCGACCCACAATCGCAGAGTACTGTTCGGCGATTGAATCGTCAGTCAAGCATTGTGAACAGCCGATATGTCCGCTGGTGCAGCGCGGCCCCTCCGGATCGATAAGCACGTGGCCCACCAGACCATAGCTCTTATCCGGGTACTGCACTGGCTTGCCGTTCACGGCCAGCGAATAACCAACACCCACGCCGATGGTCACCACGGCGAACATATCCACGCCGACACCCGGCCCGAACCAGGAGGCATCCACCAGCAGAGAATCGATATCATTGAACACCCCGCACGGCAGGCCGGTCGCCTCTGTGACCATCGTCCCCAAGTCCGTGGCCCCGTCCCAATGCAGGAACGGCGCGAACGTCACAATCGAATCGTCGACCACATGCCCACCTACCGCAACGCCCACCGCAGTGGGGGAGGGTAGTCCGGAAGAGGCGATATCGGCGGAACATTCGCGCACCAGCCGCGTGATGGCCGACACCACATACTCAGCCGACTGATCCGCCCCGATCGGCATCTCGTGCCGGCCGGACACCACCTCGCCATGCGCGTTCACCGCAGCGGCCACAATCGACATCCCATGAACCTTGACACCAATGAAGGTGCGTGCGTTCGAACACAACACCAGCGAAGTCTGCGGGCGTCCGCGACGATCCGAACTTTCCCTTGGCGTGAATCGCTCGGGCAGCTTGCCTGACGGGCCGGCCTCGGCCGGAAGCTCCTCGATCACCCCGGCGTAGATCAGATCGCTGGTGATGCGGGACAAGGCCCCTTGGCTCAGTCCCAGCATCTGTGCCAACGTAGTGCGGGCTATCGGCCCGTATTGGGCAATTGCCGCCGCCACGCGATGCGTATGCTCGGATCCGGAAAACCACTGTGGAATCGCGTTGACATCAGACATGCAAGCCCCTTCGCTGTATTTATTGCGTTAATCACAAAATACCGCGCTTTTTGTTGCTTGCGCAAGTGGGCTCGCTGGCGCTGGGAATGAAATGGCCGAACCGTTACCTTGGAAAGTGGAAGAACCGCCGGCACCGAAGCCGGAGGAAAAGAAAGATAAAGGAGTCAACAATTATGCTGTCCGATTCCCCACATGCAACGCCTAGACTGAAGCGTCTGGCCGTGCGCACCGCCGCCGTGATGTGCGCGATCGCCGTCGGGTTCGGCCTGGCAGGCTGCGGCTCCAGCACCGCAGGCACCGTCACGCTGGATTTCTTCCAGTTCAAGTCCGAGGCCGCCGACCAGTTCAAGTCCATGGTCGCCGACTTTGAGAAGCAGAACCCGACCATCAAGGTCAACATCAACAACTCCGCCAACGCCCAGACCGATCTGCGCACCCGTTTCGTCAAGAATCGTGTGCCGGACGTGATCACCTTCAACGGCGACATCAGCTTCGGCAACTTCGCCGCCTCCGGTGTGTTCTACGACTTCACCGATGAACCCATTGTGGACACCCTCAACCCCGGCATGGTGCAGATCGCCAAGAATCTGGTGCAGACCACCGATTCCTCCAAGAAGCGCCTGTATGGCCTGCCCTTCGCGGGTAACGCCTCCGGCTACATCTACAACAAGGCTCTGTTCCGCAAGGTTGGCCTTGACCCGGAGAATCCGCCGACCACCTGGAGCGAGTTCACCGATATGCTCAACACCTTCAAGGACGCCGGCATCAACCCGCTGCAGGGTTCCGTGGCCGACGCCTGGACCACCCAGGCACCGCTCGCCTCCCTGACCGGCACGCTGGTTCCCGAATCGAAGTACACCGAGCTCAAGCAAGGCAAGACCACGTTCCAGGAACTGTGGAAGACCGCAGTCGAGAAGGAATCCGAGCTCTTCACCTACTCCACTGCGGACACCGGCGTCACCTACCAGCAGGGCACGCAGAACTTCGCCCAAGGCAAGGCCGCGATCATCCCGCTCGGCACCTACGCCATCCCGCAGATCCTGCTGATCAACCCCGATATCGAACTTGGTTTCGCCCAGATGCCGGCCACCGATGACGCCAGCGAGCAGATCCTCACCGCCGGCGACGACGTGATGCTCACCATCGGTGCGAACACCAAGCACCCCAAGGAAGCGATGAAGCTCGTCGAGTTCCTCATGCAGAAGGATCAGCTTGACGCCTACGCCGACGCCCAGTCCGCCATCACGCCGCTGAAGGACACCTACTTCGGCAACGATGCGCTGGAAACCGTGCGCCCGTTCTTCGAGGAAAACCGACTGGCCGACTTCTGCGACCACTACATTCCTTCGTCCATCAACATCGGCGGCTACCTGCAGACCATGGTGACCTCCGGCAACACCGACCGCTTCCTGAACCAGATGCAGACCGAATGGGACAAGGTCCAAGCCAGGACCTTCGAGTGATCGGTAGGAGAGGAGAACATCATGTCACACGCAACCGCAACCAAGACCGCTGCCAAGAAACCGGCCAAGAAGAAGGTCTCCGCCTTCTCCACCCGCAAAGTGGACCCCGCCTACTACTGGATGGTGGTTCCGGCGGCCATCATCTTCGCCTTCTTCCTGTACCTGCCATTTCTTGATGGCGTAAAGTATTCCTTCACCAACTCGCAGGGCTACGGCGATTACAAGTTCATCGGACTGAAGAACTACATCGCCCTCTTCCAGGACAACCGAGTGGGCCATGCCTACCTGTTCACGTTCCTCATCGCCATTCTCATCACGGTGCTGATTAATGTGATCGCCCTGTTCCTGTCGGTGCTGCTGAACTCGAAGATCGCCTTCAAGAATGGCTTCCGAGCCATCTTCTTCATCCCCTACACCCTCTCCGTGCTGGTCATCGGCTACGTGTTCAAGTACATCTTCATGAACCCGCTGCCCGAGCTCGGCAAGGCGCTGGGCATCAAGTGGCTGTCCACCTCGCTGTTGACCAATGAGCAACTCAGCTGGATCCCAATCGTCTTCCTCGCCGTCTGGCAGGGCATCGCCTACTCGGTACTCATCTACCTCGCCGGCCTGCAGACCATCGACGACGAAATCTACGAGGCCGCCGCCATCGACGGCGTCAACGCCTGGCAGAAGTTCTGGAAGATCACATTCCCGCTGATCGGACCGTTCTTCACCATCAACCTCGTGCTGTCCATGAAGAACGCGCTCGGCACCTTCGATCAGGTCGTCGCCTTGACCGAGGGCGGTCCGAACTCCTCCACCGAAACCGTCACCTACCTCATCTGGAAGGGTGGCCTGACCGGTGGCGAGTACGCCTACCAGACCGCAAACGCCGTGCTCTTCTTCATCGTGCTGGCGATCATCGCCTTCGTACAGCTGCGCATCTCCCGCAGCCAGGAACAGATCTGATTTAGGGGAGGATAAGAAATGACTACTGCAACAGTTACCCCGTCCAAGTCCGGCAAGCCCGCCAAGTTCCGCAGGGACCACAAGATCAACTGGTGGCTGACCGCCGCCGTGGCCGTGCTGAGCCTGACCATTCTGATCCCGCTCTACTTCACCATCGTCACCGCGCTGAAGACTCCGGCCGAAGCCGGCACCTTCGCCCTGCCCACCTCGTGGCAGTGGCACAACTTCGCCGACGCCTCCGCCAAGGTCAACTACCCGAAGGCCGCGCTCAACTCCGCGATCATCACGGTGGCCGCCGTGGTGCTCACCCTGCTGACCAACACCTTCGTGGCCTACGCCGTGGCCCGCAACATGGACAAGCGCTTCTTCCGCTTCCTGTACTACTTCTTCATCGCCGCCATGTTCGTGCCGTTCCCGGTCGTCATGCTGCCGATTGCGAAGCAGATGGGCTCCCTGCACCTGGACAACCAGGTCGGCCTGATCATTCTGTACACGGTGCTCGGCCTGGGCACGAACCTGTTCATCGCCACTGGCTTCATCCGTTCGATTCCGGTTTCGCTGGAAGAGGCGGCCCGAATCGATGGCGCATCCACGTGGCGCATTTTCTGGACCATCATCTTCCCGCTGATGAGCCCGATTAACGCCACCATCGCCATCCTGACCGCACTGTGGGCCTGGAACGACTTCCTCCTGCCGTTGATCATCCTGACCGACCAGTCGAACCAGACCATCCCGCTCGCCCAGTACGTCTTCAGCTCGCAGTTCGCCACCAACTACCCGATGGCCTTCTCCAGCTACCTGATGGCCATGGCCCCGATCCTCATCGTCTACATCTTCGCCCAAAAGTGGGTCGTCGGTGGAGTCATGCGAGGCGCTGTGAAGTAGTGCAGCTCCACCCAAGCCTCCTTCGGTTTTCCGCCGAGGGGGGCTTTTCCCATATCGCCTATTCCCGCACTGGCCCACTGGTCGCGCCGGGCTCGACCGCCACAGGTACAGTCGTATGAGGGTCGTCCAAGGTCTTCCCCTCAACCAAATTCAGTGCCTTGCGCGCGGCAATCTGTCCGATTTCGCGCGGGGGAGTTGGCACCATGGTGCTTAATCCAATGGATTCCGCCACGTCGGACCCATCAAAGCCAAAGACCGAAACGTCTTCGGGGATTCGTACTCCGATTGCCTGCAACTCATGTACCACGCGCAATGCGTAGTAGTCAGACCACACGCAGATAGCGGTCGGCCGCTCAGGCTGCGCGAGCATGGTGGCGATGACTTGTTTGGCCGAGCGTGGTGATTCCGAGTCGATGAAGTGGATGCCGCAGTCGGTGAGGCCAAGCGAGACTATCTCATCTTTGTATCCGCGTGCGCGTGCATCGAATCCCCATTCCTTGCCGGTCAGCGGATCGGTGCGCCCCACATAGCAGAAACGACGATGCCCGAGGGCCGCAAGATAACGCACTGCCATGGCTTCGGCCGCCTCGTCATCAATGGCCACGGAGGCTTGGCAGCAGCTGATATACGGCGAATTCACCGAGACGATGGGCATACCCATGCTGGCCAACGTGTCGGCTTCCTCATCGGTGGCGGAAAATCCGGATACGATGAGGGCGTCGGCGTTACGATTGGCTGGCAGCCGAGTAAAGAATTCCGCACGCTCCTCGACGCTGCCGGCTCGGTATACGGTCAAGTCATAGCGTGCGCGGCTCAGTTCGTCATACAGCCCGTCGAATAATTCGCCCATGAACCAGCCGGCCAGCCGTTCGCGAGCCAGCATGGCAATGCGATTGGTGCGTCCGCTTGCCAGCGCCGCCGCCGAGCGAGACGCGGTGTAATTCAGCTCTTTGGCCGCTTTCAGCACCTTATCCCGCGTAGCTGCTGCCACGTGATCCTTACCTCGCAAAGCGCGGGATGCGGTAAAAGTTGAGACTCCGGCCGTGAGAGCTACGTCGTTGATGGTCGCGCGTTTCATGGTGAATGGGTGGCCGCCTTGTGGCTGTTACCCGGTCGTCCTTCCTCTGGCTGGTACCTGTTGTTTCGCTGTTGCAATAATGATATGCACATCATCAAATGCGGACGTTGTCGATGTTTAATCTCGAGGTGCTGGGCCTGTGGTGCCGCGCAACATGAGCGTCGTGGGAACAACGATGCAACTTTCTGTCAGAATTTCGCCTCGTGATAATCGGATTGCGGCATCTGCCGCTAATGCTCCGTAGGACCGAGGGTCGTGCCGAACGGTTGATATATTGAGCGCTTGTGCCATTGGCCAGTCATCGAATCCGATGACGGATATGTCCTCAGGTACGCGGAATCCGTATGAGCGAAGCGCATGGACTAGAGGAATGGCATTCTCGTCGCTGATGCAGCATACGGCGGTTGGGCGAGGGGAGAGTGCGAGCAGGCTACTGAGTGCCTCTGCTCCGGCAAATTCGTTGTCCTGTACTGCGATGATGTATCCGTCGGGCAAGTTGAGTCCCTCAGCCGCCATGCCAAGACGGAACCCTTCTATACGTTGGTCAGCTTCCCATATGAATCCGTTACTGTCTTGCTGCTTGCAGATAAAGGCGATATTGCGATGTCCCAGTCCTGCGAGCTGATGAACGGTTTGTCGCATTGCTATAATTTCGTCTACGCCGATGGAAATCATATCTCGCTGTTCCGTAAGCCCGATGGTGTTGACACCGATGACTGGCATACCGAGTTGTTCTAAGGTTCGCCTCTCTGTCTCGCTGATGTCGAAGGAGGAGATGATGACCGCGTCTGCGTTGCGCTTCACTGGCATTGAGGAAAAGAAATCGCGTCTTTGATCGGCGTTTGCAAGTCGGTATGATAGCAAGTCATATCCTTGGGATGCGAGCACGGAATATACGCCTTCGGCTAGTTGTGAACTGAACCAGCCAGCCAGTGAGTTACCTACGGTAAGTGCTATACGATTTGTCTTTCCCGTTCGCAGCATGGAGGCTGTTTTCGATGCTGAAAACCCCAACTTTGCACATGCATCAAATACCTTTTGCCTAGTAGTTTCCGATATGCGGTCACGTCCGTTGATTGCACGAGATACGGTCGCCGCAGAGACTCCAGCCTCCTTGGCTACTTCATAGATTGTTGGTTCGCTCATGGGATCTCCTGCATTGCGTAATCGATTGTATTGTATCTGGATTTTGAAGTTAAGGCCACCATTGGTGTGATGCAAGGTTGACGGGTTCCGCAAAAAGATGTACGATGTGCGTAATCGATATCGCAAATATATTTTATTGCCGCCGAAAAATGGTGACAGTAAAGAGAAATATCGATTGCATATGATGAGGATGCAAGGAGGTAACCGATGAATAGGATTATGCGTAACAGCGGCGCGGCGCTTGCTGCGATATTTATCGCTGGAAGTCTGACTGCATGTGGTCCCGGCTCGGCAAGTAGCTCACGAAGTGATACAAATCCTACTGAGGTCAGCACTGATTTAGGTAATAAAAAATATGAGCTGACTTTGTGGGATGGAGCGGGTCTGAAGGCTGTAGATGAGGCGCTGATTGCCGGGTTCGAAGCGAAATACCCAAACATCACCATCACGGGACAATATGATCCGGATAATGTCTCTGGACAAAATGGCCCGCGTGTGATTTCAGCAAAAGATGCGCCGGATATCGCCCGCGTCACCGACATGAATTCAGCGGTTCGTGGCAACCATTTGGTGTCTTTAGAGGCATATGTGGATGCGTACGGCTGGGATGTTCCCGATTCGCAGACTGAATTGTATCGAGTGGATTCAAATGGCAAGCTCGGCAGCGGTGATTTGTACGCATTGCCGAACTCCTATTCGGTGACTGGCATTTATTTCAATACCAAGCTTGCCGAGCAGCTAGGTATTGATGCAGCTCCTACCTCTGTCGAGGAGTTTGAGGCGGATATGCAGACAGCCAAGGATGCCGGCATACTGCCGATGATGACATATGCCAAGGATGGCGGTACCTCTTTTGTCTTTCAGGCGTTAATGGCTAATAACAGTTCTGCGGAAGATGTGCAGAATTGGATTTTGCAGAAATCTGGTACCTTCGACAATCAGGCGGCGCAGGACGCTGCGTCCACCTTGCAGGATTGGAATAACAAGGGATATATGCCTGAAGGTGTTAACGCAGTGGATGCCTCTACTGCTCTGAGCAGGTTCTGCAATGGTGAAGGACTATTTTTCCCGAGCGGTAATTGGAATCTGGATACTGTGGCCAAAGCGCTGGGTGATGATGTTCAGTTCTTTGCTTTCCCGGGTGCCACCAGTGAAGATGAGCCGAACGTTGCTGCTAATGCAGGTGCATTTTATGGTATTCCGGTGAATGCTAAGAACCGTGATGCTGCTGCGGCGTTCCTCGATTATACGCAAAGTGCCGAAGCGCAACAGATTATTGTTGACAATTCTGGCTATTTGCCAAAATCATCTACTTTGGATCTCAAGGCGAATAGCGCATTGCAGCAGAGTATGTTTGATGCCTATGCCGACGTGCTGACGAGCGGTCATACTAGCGATTTCATTAATAATGCTACTGCGGGAATGCAGTCAAGTGGGCTAATCCCTAACTTCCAGTTACTGCTGGATAACAGCATCACGCCTCAGGAATTCACAAAGAATGTGCAGGCGCAATATGACAAAGAAGCGAAGCGGTAGAAACAGCTTCAACTTATATGCCGCTTTCGCTAGCGACGCTTGATTTGAGGAGAGTCAACCTATGATGATGGCAGGACCGTACGCGGGAACTTTATCGGATTTGCCGACTGTCCGCGACGAAGTAACATGTTCGATTAATGCGGAGAACCCAACGGGAGCCAAGGGTTTTGGTTGCCGTGAAACTGGTCCGTTGGGGCCGTCGCGCAAGGGAAAACCGTGTTTGAATGACATTGCTCCCGGGCAGTCTGTGACATTGGCAGATATTGAAGGCCCCGGTTGTATTCGGCACATGTGGTTTACCGTTACGGATCGCACCAGTGACGCTGATCGATACGTTCTGCGCGATGCGGTGCTTGCCATCTATTGGGATGATGAAAAGCGACCTTCTGTGGAATGTCCCCTAGGAGACTTCTTCTGTTGCGGCTTTGGACAAAGTTGCGATGTGTTCTCAGAGCCTATTGTGGTGGCACCTACACGAGGTATGAATTGTTATTTCACGATGCCGTTTCGTAAACGGGCACGTATCGTAGTGCGCAATGACCACGCTCATGCTATTCCGGCTTTGTTTTATCAGATTGATTATGCATTGGGTAATGCGTATTCCTCCCGTGAAATGGCTTATTTCCATGCGCAATGGCGCAGACAGCCAATCACTACTTTAGGCGAGGACTATGTAATCCTCGATGGAGTCAGCGGACGGGGCCATTACGTCGGCACATATCTTGCTATTTCTACGTTGCAACGATATTGGTGGGGTGAGGGAGAGATTAAGTTTTTCCTAGATGGCGATAACGATTATCCCACAGTGTGTAGTACCGGCACCGAAGATTATTTTGGCGGTGCATGGAGCTTCGCTGAGCAGCGAGATGGTCATACGCGCGAGCGTACTTTTTGTGCCCCATATGTAGGATATCCATTTTATTCTGTGCGCGATGGGGCTATAGCAAACCAATATCATGACGATTATTGTCCACCTATGCGTGGCTTGTACCGATGGCATATTCCTGATCCCATCAGGTTTGATAGTGAGCTTAGAGTCACGCTTCAACAAATTGGTTCAGGATATGAAGGTGCATTTGAGCGTCAGGATGATGTGTCTAGCGTGGCGTACTGGTATCAAATTGAGCCACATTCAATTTTTCCCGAGCTGCCCGAGCCTTCGAAACGTCATCCTAGGTGAATGAATAAGCGCTTAGGTATTTAAGGGACCGATGTCGCAATTTCGCGAGAAGGAAGTGCTTGCCTATGGGGAACGTCAAGCCTTCCTCATTTCTTCGGGAATCGGCCATTTGTTTGCGTGTTGCGGATTTGACGAACCGGTTCGACATCTGTTATCCTCATGCATAAGCGCTTAGCAAATACGCTAAGCCGAGATAGCCAAGGAAGACATAGCCGGGATCGCCCGGAAGGAAGAAAGGAATGATCAATGAGGATCGAACGAACCGCCAAAACCGTTATTGCCGGTCTGATGTCTGTGGCATGCCTGGCATCCGTCGCCGCTTGCGGCCCGGGCTCGTCCAGCAACAAAGCCAACACCGAAACCGAAGCGGTGAGCACTGATCTTGGCGATACCAAGTATGAGCTCAAGCTGTGGGACGGCGCTGGCCTGAAGACCTTTGATGACCAGCTGATCGAAGCCTTCCAGAAGAAGTACCCGAACATCACCATCAAGGCCACCTACGATCCGGACAACACCTCCCAGCAGAATGGCCCGCGCATCATCTCCGCCGCCGACACCCCGGACATTGCCCGTATCACCGACATCAACTCCGCTGTGCGTGGCAACCATGTCGTTAATCTTGACGCTTACGCCGATGCTTACGGTTGGAAGCTGCCGGATTCCCAGACTCAGGTCTACCGCGTGGGCTCCGACGGTAAGATCGGTTCCGGCAGCCTCTACGCAGTGCCGGACGGTGTCTCGATGACCGGCCTGTACTGGAACAAGAAAGTCGCCAAGGAACTCGGCATCACCGAGGCTCCGGCCACTGTCGAAGAGCTCGAGGCCGATATGAAGAAGGCCTCCGACGCTGGCAAGCTCGCCATGATGATGCCGGCCAAGGAAGGCGGCACTTCCTACATCTACCAGGCATTGCTCACCAACTATGAGGGTCGCGATACCGTGCAGGATTGGATTATCCAGAAGGATGGCGTCACCTTCAACACCGACGGTGCCGTGAAGGCTGCACAGAAGATCAAGGACTGGCAGGATGCCGGTTACTTCTCCTCCGACGCGCTCGCCCTTGACGGTTCCACTGCACTGAGCCGCTTCTGCAACGGCGAAGCCCTGTTCTTCCCCTCCGGCAGCTGGTACTCCGCCTCCATCAACGATGCACTTGGCGATGACGCCGGCTGGATCGCCTTCCCCGGCGAAAAGGCCGATTCCGGTTCTGCCGCAGCCAACGCCGTGACCGCTTTCGGTATCCCGGCCAACGCCAAGAACAAGAACGCTGCAGCCGCCTTCCTCGACTTCCTCCAGTCCGACGAAGCCCGCCAGATCGCAGTTGACAACGGCTACCCGCCGGTCGGCGAAGGCGAGACTCCGAGCACCGATAACCAGCTTCTCGGCCAGGTCCTTACCGCCTACGAAGGTCTGGTGAAGACCGGTAACACCACCGACTACATCAACAACGCCACCGCAGGTATGCAGGCCAGCGCCATTATCCCCGGCTTCCAGTCCCTGATTGACGGCACGATGACCCCCAAGGCATTCGTCGAATCCATTCAGGCTCAGTACGAGAAGGAGGTCAAGTAACCCTTGCACTTACCGGGCGGAGTGTTCTTCCCTTTTTCCCGCTCCGCCTGGTTCCTTCCCATCGCGCGCACGACGTTGTGTGCGATGTTCGATTCCCAGTTCACACCAAACCAGCAAAGCGTGGTGACAATCATGGATTCCCATAAGGCAGCCAAGGCGGTCAAGCCCAAGCGCAATATGTCCCTCGGTCTGGTCAGCCTGCTTTTCCTCGCTCCGGCGCTTGTGTTCTACATCGCCTTCGAGTTGTGGCCGATCATTCAGACCATCTGGTACTCGTTCTACGAGTGGAACGGTATCGATGCTAGCACCTTCATCGGTGTCGAAAACTACATCACCGTGTTCACCGACCCCGATCTGTACGGATCGATTCTGCACTCCTTCTACCTGATCATCTTCTTCTCCATCATCCCGATTGTGCTCGGCCTGATCATTGCCGTGCTCATCAAAGACATGAAGTCCAAGGTCGGTCGTTCCTTCGCGCAGGTTTGCCTGTTCCTGCCGCGCGTTATCCCAGGCGCTGCAGCCGGTGTGGCCTGGACCTGGATGCTGGCCGACAAGGGCACCGCCAATCAGCTGCTGCGCGCAGTAGGCCTCGGCGACTTCGCCCACGTGTGGCTCGGCGACCAATCCACCTCCCTGAACGCGGTAGGCGTGATTGGTTTCTGGCTGCAGCTCGGCTTCTGTGTGGTGCTCTTGCTCTCGGGCATCGGCGGCATCGACCAGTCCCTGTACGAGGCAGCAAGTCTTGACGGTGCCGGCTGGTGGCGTCAGCTCTTCTCCATCACGTTGCCCGGTCTGCGCGGCCAAATCGGCGTATGCCTGACCATGACCATCATCTCCGCGCTCGCCAGCTTCGACGTGGTGTACATGTCCACTCAGGGCGGCCCCGGCACCTCCACCATGGTGCCCGGCGTGCAGGTCTACCGCTTGGCCTTCACCCAGCAGAGCGTTGGCTTGGCCTCCGCACTCGCCGTCACCCTGATGATTCTCGTGCTGCTGGTCGTCGGACCTCTGCAGCGTCTGGTCAACGGAAAGGAGCAGTGACCATGCAGCAATCCAAAGCCGTTCGCATCACCGGCACGGCGATGCTCGCTCTGACCGTCCTCTTCTGCGTACTGCCGTTCCTGAGCATGCTCTCCGCGGCATTGCAGCCGCAAGGTTCCATGCCCGAAGGTATCCAGTTCACTGCCCACCCGCACTGGGAGAACTTCATCGACGCCTGGAACATGGCAAACATCACCCCGCTGCTGCTCAACAGCTGCATTCTGGTGATCGTGGTCGTGCCCTGCGTGGTGATCTTCTGCTCGCTCGGCGGTTATGCCTTCGCTCAGCTCAAGGTGCCGTGCAAGGGCCTGATCTACGTGCTGTTCCTCGTCGGTCTGACCATTCCGTTCGAAACCTTGGTCACTCCGCTGTACTACGAGATCAGTGGCATGGGCTTGCTGAATACCCGTCTTGCCCTGATCCTGCCGCTCATCGGCCTGAATATTCCGTTCGGTATTGTGTGGATGCGCTCCTGCTTCGAGCAGATGCCGCGTGATCTGATCGAAGCCGCATCCATCGATGGTGCAGGCCATCTGCGCACGTTCCGTTCCATTCAGCTGCCGTTGGCACTGCCAGCCATCTCCTCGCTCGGTATTCTGACCTTCCTGGCCACCTGGAACCAGTTCCTGTTGGCTGTGGTGTTGGAGAACGACCCGAACAAGCGCACGATGGCAGGTGCCCTACAGTCGTTCGTTGGCCAGTATCAGACCGACGTGGTGCTGCTCAACGCGGGCGCACTGCTCATCATGGCACCGACGATGATCCTGTTCATCTTCCTCCAGCGCTACTTCATCCGCGCCATGCTTGCCGGCTCGGTTAAGGGCTGATCCGAAGGCAAGAGGATGTAGGGTATGGCCGCCGGAACAGTGTTTCGTGCGGCCATACTGGTAAAACCATACGTACCGAGCAATCGGACAGGGGAACGATATGACTTTCACCAACAATGACTGGTGGCGCGACGCCGTCATCTACCAGATTTACCCCCGCTCATTCAGCGATGCCAATGGAGACGGCAACGGTGATCTCCAAGGCGTGATCGATCGTCTCGACTATCTGCAGGCGCTCGGGGTGGACGCGCTCTGGCTTTCTCCATTCTATCCATCGCCGCTGGCGGATGGAGGTTATGATGTTGCCGACTATTGTGATGTGGATCCCCGCCTTGGCACACTCGATCAGTTCGACGAATTAGTGGCCAAAGCGCACGAACGCGGTATCGGCATCATCGTGGACATCGTGCCGAACCACACGTCCGATCAGCACCGTTGGTTCCAAGAGGCCCTGGCTCAAGGTCCGGAATCGGAAGCGGCACAACGGTATGTGTTCCGGCAGGGCAAGGGGGAGCACGGCGAATTGCCGCCTACCAACTGGCTGAGTAACTTCGGCGGTTCCGCATGGGAGTCGTGTGGAGACGGCTGGTACTACCTGCATCTGTTCGCCAAGGAGCAGCCGGACCTCAATTGGGACAATCCCGAGGTGCGGCATGAGTTCCTGCGTGTACTCACATTCTGGTGCGATCGCGGTGTGGACGGTTTCCGCATCGATGTCTCGCACGGTCTGGCCAAAGACCTGCGTGAGCCGCTGCGCGACCGTATCGACCCGACACTGATGTCTCCACAGGCTACCGATGGCTCCGATCCGCTCTGGGACCGCGACGCCGTGCATGATATCTACCGTGAATGGCGCGACCTGTTCAATCAGTACACGCCAGCCAAGTATGCGGTCGGCGAATCGTGGTCGCCATTCACCACCCGTATTTTCCAATACGCCAAGCCTGATGAACTTGGTGCCGTATTCGACTTCTCCATGTCAAAGGCCGCCTGGAATCGCGAAGAATACCGCACCACGATTGAGCGCACGCATCGCTATGCTCTCGCTGCCGAAACCGCCCCCACCTGGGTGCTCGGCAACCACGATGTGCCACGTATCGCCTCGCGTCTCGGACTGCCGAGCGGTGCAAACATCGAGCAGTGGGTGACGTCCAACGGCACGAATCCGCCGATTGACCCCGCGCTCGCCGCTCGTCGTGCCCGTGCAGCAGCGCTGGTGATGCTCGGCCTGCCAGGTACCGCCTTTGTGTATCAGGGTGAAGAGCTTGGTTTGCCGGAGGACTTTGATTTGACCGAAGATGAAATTCAGGATCCCAATTGGGAACGTTCCGGTCATTATTTCAAGGGGCGCGACGGTTGCCGCGTACCGCTGCCGTGGCAGTCAGACGGCCCGGCGTTCGGCTTCAATGCCACCGGTGCTTCGTGGCTGCCCCAGCCGGCATGGTTTGCGCAGTATGCCACTAATCGTCAGATTGGTGACGGGGCTTCCGTCCTGCACCTGTATTGTGCTGCTGTCGCATTGCGCAAACAGTGGGTGGCCAACGGCACGGACTTCCAGTTCTCGTGGCTTACCAACGAAGAGTGTCCGGCGCCGCTGCTTGGTTGGCGCTTGCCGTCCGGCATGGTTGTGATGGCGAACTTCTCTGACAGTCAACCAGTCGCCTTGCCGCAGCCGATGACCGTGCTACTTGTGTCTGACGCGACTGTGCAGGCGAACACTCAGGTCGAGAGCGTTCCTCCAGCTGCTACCGTCTGGGCCTTGCCAGCATAATCTCATTGAAGAACACCAAGGAGTTACGCCAATGATTGCCGAAACCTGTCCAATAACCGTTCGCACGGTAACGGCCCATCTTGATACCGGTCGTGCCGTCTATGGCGAACAGGCTTCGGCAATCTGTGAACTGCCGGTAGAAGCCGTCACAATCGTTCCCGAATCATGCGAAGACGAGTGCACGTCCAGTGCGGGTATCCAGGGTGATGCTCAGGTGCGACTCTGGCGTATCGATGTGAACGCGCATGCACCCCAGCCCAAGGACCGCGCCGCTGCCTTTCAGGAACAACAAGCGTTTGAGCCCCACCATGCGATTGACGTGTCGCTCACCATGGCCGGCGTCGACAGCGGCAACGATGACACCATGCTGGCGCTATACCAGCACAAGGAGTGGTGGATGCGCCCGACCTGGGTGCGTACACCATCTGAACTGCCTGAACGCACGCAGTTATTGTTACGCCGCAACAACGATGCCGAAGATGCCGAGTGGCTAGTGTTGGTCGCTATCTGCGGCACGGATATTCGGGCTGATTTCAGTGGGCAGCCCGCAACAGAATCTGATGACACGGCTTTGCGGCTCGTGCTGTCTTCCAACCGGGTTGGTCGCACGACTCTATGTGACACTGCCGCATATATCGCTTGCGCATCCGACCCGTATATGGCCATTCGAGCTGCCACACAAACGGCAGCACGCCAGCTGGGTATTCGCACCCGTAAGGAGCGTCCATTCCCGGATGCGCTCACCGGGTTGGGATGGTGTACTTGGGATTCATTGGGGCGAGATGTCAACGAGCAGGCTATCGTCAACAAGATGGAGGAGTTCCAAGCCAAGCATGTGCCCATTTCCTGGGTGCTTATCGATGACGGTTGGTCCAACACGGATCGCACAAAGGAAACCCTGATCGACTTTGGCGCGGATCGCCAACGTTTCCCCCACGGGCTTGCCCACACCATTGCGCTGCTCAAAACGCACTATGGCGTGCGCAGCGTAGGCGTGTGGCAGGCGTTCCAAGGCTATTGGAATGGTTTGGACGAATCGGGTGTAGCCGCGGCCAGCTGCCCGACCGCAATAACCACCACGGCGAATGGTTGCCTGATTCCTGGAAGTCGTGCTGAACAACCCGCACAGTTCTGGGATGCCTGGGACGGCGAACTCGCCGAAGCCGGCGTCGATTTCGTCAAAGTGGATTCGCAAAGTTCCACGTCAGTAATGGTTCGTGGCACCGAAAGTTACGGTGAAGCCACCTGGGGACGCCATCAGGCGCTTGATGAAGTGACCTCACGACGATTCGGCGGCGCATTGATTAACTGCATGGGCATGGCACCGGAGGATTATTGGCATCGTCCTTCATCGCCAATCACCCGTAGTAGCGACGACTATCTACCGCACAATCCTGATTCGCTGGGCGAACACCTTATCCAGAACGCATACTGTGCACTGCTGATGGGGGAGCTGTACCACTGTGATTGGGACATGTTCTGGACGGAGCATCCCCATGCGCGAGTCCATGCCGTGCTCCGATTGCTTAGCGGCGGACCAGTGTATTGTTCCGATGCCTGCGGTCACACTGATGCGGCTGTCTTGCGTGATTTACTTGCCGAAGATGGTACATTACCGCGTCCTGATGAGCCGGCCCGACCAGTCATTGCGTCACTGCTCAATGACCCCGAACATACGGACTATGCGCTCGGTGTCACAGCAAGATTCGGCGCAGAACAGGTCATCGCTTTCGTCGGATTGCGCCGGCAGCCACAAATCGGCATTATTACGGCTAGCGGTCGCTCTTGCCGCATCATCGATGACCATGGTGCGACGATTGATATGAATCCGGGAGAAACCCATACTTGCGAGATCGAGTACGGCCGACTGCGTGTTTTCCGGGTGCAATCATGAAAGCGCATATGCCGATTGATATTTATTTTCCGGCACACCAACGCAGTTCTCCAATGGGAATGTAATTCGCCAATTTTTAGACTGTGAGCAACGAGCAATATAGATATCAATAAGGAGCCAATGATGACTACTTTCAACCGCGCAATAATCCCCGACGCCATCCGCACCAACGGCGCCACCCCCAATCCGTGGTGGTCCAACGCGGTGGTCTATCAGATTTACCCGCGCTCTTTCCAAGACACGAACGGCGATGGATTCGGCGATCTTAAGGGCATCACGTCGCGTCTTGATTACTTAGCTGATCTTGGCGTGGATGTGCTGTGGCTATCCCCGGTCTATAAGTCTCCGCAAGACGACAACGGCTATGACATTTCCGACTATCAGGACATTGATCCTCTGTTCGGCACGCTCGACGATATGGACGAGCTGCTGGCCGAGGCCCACAAGCGTGGGCTCAAGATCGTGATGGATCTTGTTGTCAATCACACTTCCGATGAACACGCCTGGTTTGAAGCATCCAAGAACAAAGACGACGAACACGCCGACTGGTATTGGTGGCGTCCGGCTCGTCCCGGCACCACGCCCGGCGAGCCCGGCGCCGAGCCCAATCAGTGGGGCTCCTACTTTGGCGGCTCCGCATGGGAATACTGCCCCGAGCGTGGCGAATACTTCCTGCATCAGTTCTCGAAGAAGCAGCCGGACCTCAACTGGGAGAACCCTGCCGTGCGCCGCGCTGTGTACGACATGATGAACTGGTGGCTTGACCGAGGCGTCGACGGCTTCCGCATGGACGTCATCACCCTGATCTCCAAGCGCACCGATTCGAACGGCAAGCTGCCGGGCGAGTACGGCTCGGAGCTTGAGGATCTTCCTGTGGGCGAGGAGGGCTATTCCAACCCGAATCCGTTCTGTGCGGACGGCCCCCGTCAGGATGAATTCCTGGCTGAAATGCGACGTGAGGTATTCGAGGGGCGTGAAGGCTTCCTGACTGTGGGCGAGGCGCCAGGCGTCACGGCTCAGCGTAACGAGCACATCACTGATCCGGGCAACGGTGAATTGGACATGCTCTTCCTGTTCGAGCATGTTGATTTTGATTGCGAAGGTACCAAGTGGAAGCCGCTGCCGCTTGACCTGCCGAAATTCAAGAGCATTATGGCCGGTTACCAGACTGCCGTGCAGAACGCAGGATGGGCCAGCTTGTTCACCGGCAATCATGATCAGCCGCGCGTGGTCTCCCGCTGGGGCGACGACTCCGCGGAGGAATCCCGCGTCCGTTCGGCCAAGGCACTTGGCCTGATGCTGCACATGCACCGCGGCACCCCGTACATCTATCAGGGTGAGGAACTGGGCATGACCGACGCCCACTTCACGCGTCTCGACCAGTACCGTGACCTTGAATCCTTGAATGCCTACCGGCAGAGGGTCGAGGAGGCCAAGGTGCAGTCGTCTGAGTCAATGATGGCCGGTCTGGCCGCGCGCAGCCGTGACAACGCGCGTACTCCGATGCAATGGGACGGTTCCGGCTACGCCGGTTTCACCGCTCCGGACGCCGCCACTGAGCCATGGATTTCCGTGAATCCGAATCATGCCGAGATCAACGCCGCCGGTGAATTCGATGATCCGGATTCGGTGTACTCCTTCTACAAGCAACTCGTTGCGCTGCGTCACAACAGCCCGGTCGTGGCCGCCGGCGACTGGCGACTGATTGACGCCGCTGATCCGCACGTCTATGCCTTTACCCGTGAGCTCGACGCTGAGAAGTTGTTGGTCGTAGTCAATATGTCCAGTCGAACCGTTGACCTGCCACGTGAGGCTGCCGAACTAACCGCCGTCGGAATCGCCGAGCCGAATGTGGTGATCAGCACGTATGACGCTCCGCACACCGTGGCCTCCCTTGCCAACCGCGAGCTCGACCCGTGGGAGGCAGCCGTCATCCAGTTGTAGTGCATTGAGTGCCTTTCTCCGCTCAAAGAGGTACTTCGGGGCTATCCCGAAATGCTATCTGTCTTGAGAGAGGTACCGTAACGTCGAAACCCCAGGTATAAGCATTGAAAATCAAGGCTTATACCCGGGGTTTTTGCTTCTCGGTACCCCTATGAAAACAGATAGCTGTCTGCAAAAGGCCGAATGTACCTCTGTGAAGCGAGATAGCTGGTGTCTCTCGGCATTGTGGTGCTTACAATGGAAAGCTATGGAACAAAAGGATGTTTTGAAGGCGCTGCAACGTGATCATGCAGCCGAACTGAAGCTGGCCGCCGAACGACTCAAAGGCACTGCCCGCCACACGGAGATCATTCCTTCTCCGGTGCTGAGCGAGATGACCGGCCATGAGATTCTCCTGAAGCCGGAAAACCTGCAGGTCACCGGATCCTTCAAGATCCGCGGTGCCTATAACAAGATTGCTTCGCTCACCGAAGAGCAGATCGCTCACGGCATCGTCACCGCGTCTGCCGGCAACCATGCCCAGGGTGTGGCCTATGCGGCCCGCGAGCGTGGAGCCAAGGCCACCATCTGCATGCCGCAGATCACCCCGCCGCTGAAGGTCGATGCCACCAAGGCCTACGGTGCCGACGTGGTGCTGTACGGCGATGTGTTCGATGAATCCGCCGCCCACGCTGCTGAGCTCGCCGACAAGGAAGGCATGATTTACGTGCCGCCATTCGACGATTACGAAGTCATCTGCGGCCAAGGCACCATCGGTCTGGAGATCCTTGAAGACGTGCCGAACGTCACTGACGTGGTCGTGCCGCTCGGTGGTGGTGGCCTGGGTGCCGGCGTGGCGCTCGCCATCAAGACATTCAAGCCTGAAGTGCGCGTAATCGGTGCGATTCCGGAGGGCTCACCGGCCTGGAAGGACTCGCTGGCCGCGGGTCGTGTGTCTCCGGCTGACCATGTGGTTACCTCCGCCGAAGGTGTTGCGGTCAAGCACCCCGGCGACCTGCCCTTCGCTCTGATTAACGAGTTCCTGGACGATCTGGTCACCGTCACCGAGCGCGACATCAACGAAATGATTCTGCTCATGCTCGAGAAGCATAAGCTGGTGGTCGAGGCGGCCGGCGCCGTTTCGCTGGCTGCGCTGGAACACCTGAACCTGCGTTCGCGCAAGTTCGCCGCCGCCACCGGCCCGCACGTGGTGGTTCCGATTATGTCCGGCGGCAATATCGACACCGTGACCATGGGTGCGGTGATTCAGAAAGGTATGATCGCCCGCGGCCGCATCATGAACTTCGAGGTCGAGCTGCCGGATACTCCGGGCCAGCTCGTCAAGGTGGCCACCCTGCTTGCCGAGCAGCGCGCCAACGTCATTCAGCTTGATCACGACCAGTTCAAGGCATCCGGCCACTACACCAACGCGGTGTCTCTCGGCGTCACGGTCGAGACCAACGGCCCCGAGCACATCGACCGCATCCTCGCGGCACTCAGGGAAGCCGGATTCCAGCCCAAGCGCATCTACTGATTCCAATACCGCTGGCGGGAAGCCGCGCAGAAGTGTGCTCCAATACCTCCCGCTGGCGGGAGGTGGCGCAAAAGCGCCGGTGGGTGGTTAACCGACAATCATCAGTTGCTTAACCCACCCACCGGCGCTTTCGTTATGCTGAGGGCTACTTGTTCTCCGCAATCGTCTCGTCCACCAACTTCGGCAGGGCAACGGCGATATCCTCATGAATCAAGCGGCTCGCAAGATGGTCATATTGCGTGTGACCCATATTCATAATGGTGATGGGCACGCCCGCCTGCGCGGCCACCGGCACAATGCTCGCCGCCGGGTACACCTCAAGGGTCGATCCGATTACCCATAGTTCGTCGGCTTTGGTGGCCAGACTGTACGACTTCTCCATCGCGCCGTCCGGCAACGCCTCACCGAAATACACCACATCGGTTTTGATAATGCCATTGCACGGCATATCGCCACGATACTTCAGTTTGCGATGGCAATGTGGGTCGGGCTCTTCATCCAAACGGGCCATGATGTCCGCCGTGGCATATTCCTGATGGCACTTCATGCAATGCGAGGTGCCGATAGTGCCGTGCAGGTTCACGATGACGTTGTCGCTGTTGCCGGCCTTCTCATGCAGCGCATCGAAGTTCTGCGTGGCCAGCAGCGTCAGCATGCCGGCTTGTTCCAGCTTGACCAGCGCCTTATGCGCAGTGCCGGGCTGCGCATTCCATACTGGCGATTCCTTTTGCCAGCGCCAGGAGTACTCGCGGTCCTCTTTGTTGCGCAGGAACAGATCGATGTCGTAAACGCTCATTTGGTCAGGATGCTTGGTCCACACACCGTCCGGACCGCGGAAATCAGGGATGCCGGCGGACGTGGAAATGCCCGCCCCGGTTAATACAGCAATCTTCTTGGTCATAACTACAGGTATACCCGCGATTCATGAACGAAATCCGATGACGGAGCGCTGTCATGCGCCGATTGTGCGCCGGCAGTGTGGTTGCCGAGAGATGAACGCAGGGCCGACAAGCTGAAAACTCTCGCGACACGCCAGCCGAATAGTGGATTTGATGCTTTTCAGAAACATTTGAGGGGTTAACCTAGCCTCATCAGAGCAAAGTGGGCTCTGTGCGACACGCCGAGGGAACCGCGCTGTTATGCCGATTCCTTGGGTTTTTGCGTGCCTTGATTTGCGTGAATCCGGACATGCGTGTAAGTTATTCACCTGTTGCCGCTCAGCGCGGCGGGTTCCTTCCTCTGGTTGGTTTCCCGTCTGGCTGGTGTGGTGGTGGTTTGAGAACTCAAGAGCGTGTTTGTACTACTTCTTTATAGTCAATGATTGCCAGTTCATTCCTCGCCTGATTGCCTGTCGTGGTGGTTGGGTACCCGGGAGGGTTTGATGAGGGGTGAGGTTTTTTGAGGGCGTCCTTCCTTAAGGACGTGCTCGTCAATTTTTGTTTTGAGAGTCATCTATTCGGATGCTTTTCATGAAGTTTTTTGTGGAGGGTTCGATTCTGGCTCAGGATGAACGCTGGCGGCGTGCTTAACACATGCAAGTCGAACGGGATCCATCAGGCTTTGCTTGGTGGTGAGAGTGGCGAACGGGTGAGTAATGCGTGACCGACCTGCCCCATACACCGGAATAGCTCCTGGAAACGGGTGGTAATGCCGGATGCTCCAGTTGATCGCATGGTCTTCTGGGAAAGCTTTCGCGGTATGGGATGGGGTCGCGTCCTATCAGCTTGACGGCGGGGTAACGGCCCACCGTGGCTTCGACGGGTAGCCGGCCTGAGAGGGCGACCGGCCACATTGGGACTGAGATACGGCCCAGACTCCTACGGGAGGCAGCAGTGGGGAATATTGCACAATGGGCGCAAGCCTGATGCAGCGACGCCGCGTGAGGGATGGAGGCCTTCGGGTTGTAAACCTCTTTTATCGGGGAGCAAGCGAGAGTGAGTTTACCCGTTGAATAAGCACCGGCTAACTACGTGCCAGCAGCCGCGGTAATACGTAGGGTGCAAGCGTTATCCGGAATTATTGGGCGTAAAGGGCTCGTAGGCGGTTCGTCGCGTCCGGTGTGAAAGTCCATCGCTTAACGGTGGATCCGCGCCGGGTACGGGCGGGCTTGAGTGCGGTAGGGGAGACTGGAATTCCCGGTGTAACGGTGGAATGTGTAGATATCGGGAAGAACACCAATGGCGAAGGCAGGTCTCTGGGCCGTTACTGACGCTGAGGAGCGAAAGCGTGGGGAGCGAACAGGATTAGATACCCTGGTAGTCCACGCCGTAAACGGTGGATGCTGGATGTGGGGCCCGTTCCACGGGTTCCGTGTCGGAGCTAACGCGTTAAGCATCCCGCCTGGGGAGTACGGCCGCAAGGCTAAAACTCAAAGAAATTGACGGGGGCCCGCACAAGCGGCGGAGCATGCGGATTAATTCGATGCAACGCGAAGAACCTTACCTGGGCTTGACATGTTCCCGACGGTCGTAGAGATACGGCTTCCCTTCGGGGCGGGTTCACAGGTGGTGCATGGTCGTCGTCAGCTCGTGTCGTGAGATGTTGGGTTAAGTCCCGCAACGAGCGCAACCCT
>ENA-ORUX01000354-ORUX01000354.1-human-gut-metagenome-genome-assembly--contig:-NODE-354-length-45116-cov-92.266394_pt1 | contig 45116 bp, 30 predicted proteins | sample MGYA00242087_ERZ509225 | MGnify/ENA primary metagenome ERZ509225 (study PRJEB26280, sample SAMEA2338864) | human gut metagenome | biome: human gut; feature: human-associated habitat; material: faeces... | reverse complement strand
GCTAAGAGCTTCTGCCCCTTCAGGGCGTGCTGCTTGTATCCATTGCCCTGGGCTAAGAGCATTTGGGCCTTCAGGGCGTGCTGCTTGTATCCATTGCCCTGGGCTAAGAGCATTTGGGCCTTCAGGGCGTACTTAAATCACTTACGAAAGTTGAATAAGGAGTCCACTTTAAAAAGTAGCTTTTGGTTCTTGTCCCGACAAATGCCATTTGATTATCAGATGGTTACATTTGAAGAAATTATCAAAAATGACTTTTTCAAGTGGGTTCAATAAGTGACTCAGGTTGAGCAAAATGCGAAAGTTGAGCCAATACCTTTCGGACGATTTATGTATATTTTCCGAAAATTAATACCCAATCTTTTGCTCTGTCGAAAAAATGCTGTACCTTTGCAGCAGAATAAAAGCAAATAACAAAAAAACTCAGAAATAAAAGGCTGAAATAGATTGTCATGTGGTTTAATGGATTAATCTACGATCATTCGGCGGTGCAGAGCATCGTCATACTCTCCTTGATATGCACACTGGGTCTTGCCCTTGGCAAGATTCGGGTACGTGGCATTTCTCTCGGCATTGCCTTCGTGTTCTTTGTGGGCATCATTGCCGGTCATTTCGGACTTTCGATCGACAAGGATATGCTCGAGTTTGCCGAGAGCTTCGGACTCACCATGTTTGTTTATGTACTGGGACTTTATGTCGGTCCCAACTTCTTCGGCTCCATGCGACATGAGGGCATTGCGCTCAACCTGTGGTCGATGGCTGTCATCGTGGTGGGAACGCTCTTCTCCCTGGTTTTGTGCTGGCTGCTGCCCGTGAGTCTGCCCGATATGGTGGGCATTCTCTGCGGTGCTACTACCAATACGCCTGCCCTGGGTGCTGCCCAGCAGGCTTTGCAGCAGTTGGGACTTCCCAGCGGCGGGGCTGCCCTGGGCTGTGCCGTGACTTATCCTTTGGGCGTGGTGGGCGTCATCCTGGCGATGATGACGATGCGCAAGCTCTTTGTGAAGCCTGCCGACCTGGAGATAAGACGAAACGACGAGGACGACCATACTGCCATCGGACAGTATATCATCGTGAATCCTGCCCTGAATGGCAACACCATAGCCGAGATTTCGATGCTCACACACCGCAAGTTCATCATCTCGCGCGTGTGGCGTGGCGACCAGGTCATCGTGCCTCAGGCCGACACCGTGCTGCACACCAACGACAGTGTGCTGGTGGTAACCAATAAGGATGAGGTTTCTGCCATGTCGATTCTCTTCGGCAAGAAGGTGGACAAGGACTGGAACCGCGAGAAGGTGGACTGGAACGCCATCGATGCCAAGGTGGAGAGCCGCATCATCGTGGTGACCCGTCCGGGGCTGAACGGCAAGGTGCTGGGCCATCTCTCCATGCGCAACACTTATGGCGTGAATGTGAGCCGTGTGCTCCGTGGCGATATTCGCCTTCTTGCCACCGACGACCTGCGACTGCAGTATGGCGACCGCCTCACCGTGGTGGGCGATCCTGCCAGCATCGACCATGTGGAGCAGTTTTTAGGCAATGCTGTCAAGACGCTCAACGAGCCTAATCTTGGCGCCATCTTCCTGGGCATCATCCTGGGTCTTGTCATCGGAACGATACCTTTCAACATTCCCGGTATGACGGCTCCTGTGCGTCTCGGTATTGCGGGCGGTCCTATCGTGATGGGAATCCTCATCGGTGCCCTGGGTCCACGTGTGCATTTCATCTCTTATATGACGCGCAGCGCCGGACTGATGCTTCGTGAGTTGGGACTGGCGCTCTATCTGGGTTGCTTGGGTCTGGAGGCTGGCGGACAGTTCTTCGAGACGGTGATTCGCCCTGAGGGACTGATGTGGGTAGGTATAGGCTTTGCCATCACCGTGGTGCCTGTGCTGATAGTGGGACTCGTCATTCTGAAAACCAAGAAGTACGACTTTGGCAGCATTTGCGGCATTCTGTGTGGCAGCATGGCGAACCCTATGGCACTGACCTATGCCAACGACACCATCGACGGCGACACGCCAAGCATCAGTTATGCCACGGTTTATCCCCTCGGCATGTTTGTCAGGGTGATTATCGCCCAAGTGCTGATCATGTTTTTCGTATAGTTTTTTAAAGGAGTTAACTTTATCGAGGAGTTAAAGGAGTTAAGGAGTTAAGGAGTTAAGACAACAGCCTTGAGGGAATGAGGATTTCAAGTCCACAAAAGCATTTGTCTTAACTCCTTAACTCCTTTAACTCCTTAACTCCTTAACTCCTTAACTCCTTTAACTCCTTTAACTCCTTTAACTCCTTTAACTCCTTAACTCCTTTAACTCCTTAACTCCTTAACTTCTGAATTAAATACTAATCATTTCTTCCAAACAAATTTTCTTGCCTGTCAGCGGATGCTCAAAACTGATGGATTCGGCGTGCAGCATGAGTCGCTGTGCCGGTTCATTGCCATAAAGCGGATCGCCCACGATGGGGGCATGGAGCCCCTCGCTGTGGGCACAGTGCACGCGCAGCTGATGTGTACGGCCAGTCTTGGGCCAGAGGGCGAGACGCAGGTGTGTGTCGTCGATGCGGGCGAGCACCCGATATTCGGTGACTGCCTCCTTGCCATGCTCGTGACTCACTATCTGGCGTGGACGGTCCATGTAGTCGGGCATCAGAGGCAGACTGATGGTTCCTTCCTGCGCCATGCGGTCGGCTGCTGCCTTGTCCTGGCAACCTACGACGGCGACATACCGCTTCTCCACCTGTCGGGCTGCAAACTGCTGCTGCAGACGATGATAGGCAAACTCGGTCTTGGCAATCACCATCAGTCCGCTGGTCGACATGTCGAGCCGATGAACGATGAGCGGTCCTGTGGCCTCGGGCATTCTGCTCCGCATGATGGAAGACACCGACTCGGCTCCGTTCTTTCCTGGAACCGACAGCATTCCTGCCGGCTTGCATATTACGGCTATCTGCTCATCTTCGTAGACAGTCTTCAGCTCCGCCTTGTATTCTTCCGTCCGCGAGCAGGAGGCCTCGGGCAGCATCCATTGCAGGATGGGCTTGCACTTGCCGTTGCAGGCAGGATAGAAGTTCAGGTGGTGGCGTATTTCCTCCTTCGGACTTTCTCCCCACCAGAACATGGCCATTTGCAGCGGACGATAACCGTGGCTGTAGGCATACTGCAGCAGCTTGGGCTCGCAGCATTCTCCGCTGCCAGCCGGTGGAATCTTGGCTGCCGTGTCCTTGAAAATCTCCAAGAGGTTCTTGTGATCGCCCTGTGGGTTGAGCATACAGAACTTGCCAAACAGCCATCGCTGCAGTGAGTCGGAGAGTTCTTTGCGCAGCTGTTTCAGATACCTAATGTCTTTCTGGTTTCTGTCGTATTCCTCCTCGATGTCGGTCTTTCTGTCCCGTTCTTTCTTGAGTCTTCTCAGCTGGGCTTTCATAAACTGGCTCTCCCTCACCATTTCTGCCTTTTCCTCCTCGCTCAGGTTGCCCGCCTTGCGTCGGGCGTCGCGCTGTGCTTTGGCAGCCTTCATTTGTAGCTGATAGGCGTCGATGTCGCGCTGCCAGCGGGCTTTCAGGGTGTCGATTTCCGTCTTTATCTGTTTCATCCGCTCATCGTTCTGCAGATCGTGTATGGCGACGTTGATGTCCGAGATGTCGCTCTCGTGCTTTTTGAAATATCCGTCGGGCTTCAGATAGTCGAATACGGCAGGCACAAAGCCACTCCAGTCGCTCCTGCCACCGATCTGTCCGCTGTAGGCAGCTATATAGCCTGTCTGTGGCTCAGTCGCTTCGCCGTCCTTCCGGGGCTTTTCCACGATCAGCACGCCGAACATCTTGCCACGGTCTATCTCCTCGCGCCAGTCGTCACGCTGGGCGATTTTATCCTGCAGCTCCTTGCAGGCCATGATGCAGAGAGGGTGCGGCTCATAACAGAACGGATTGTTCATTCTCTCGGGCAACCGGATGCCCGAGGCTGGGTCTATATGTATTGGATGAAATTTCATGCTGCAAAGATACGATATTTTTTTATATTCTTTTCGTTCATTCAGATTTTTGCATTATCTTTGCATAAGTTTCTGAACTTTCGCATATCAGGAAGTTAAAGGAGTTAAGGAAGTTAAGGAGTTAAGACGTATGTCTTGCTGCTTAAAAAACTACGCCAAAAAGACTGTTGTCTTAACTCCTCAGCGACCGTAGGGAGCGATAACTCCTTTAACTCCTTTAACTTCTGAGCTTGCGAAACTTGAATAAGTTTTTATTAAATCACGATGACACAACATAACAGTACATTTTTCTATCATCTTGTCGCCTTCATCACTGTGGCGATATGGGGAACCACCTTTGTCTCCACCAAGGTGCTGATGCTTCATGGCCTTTCGCCAGCCCAGATATTCACCCTTCGTTTCTTCATGGCTTATGTGCTGATGCTGTGTTTCAACCATCGTCGGCTCTTCGCCTCGTCGTGGCGCGATGAGGGCAGGATGATGCTGTTGGGCATTACGGGCGGCTCACTCTACTTTCTGAGCGAGAACGAGGCGATGAACTTTACCACCGCCACCAACACCTCGCTCATCGTCTGCTCGTGTCCTCTTTTCGCCACCTTGTTGGTGAGGCTCGTCTATCGCTCCTCGCACATTCATGTGGTTCAGCTGATGGGTTCGCTGTTGGCATTTGTGGGCATGGTCATCGTGGTGCTCAACGGCCGTTTTGTGCTCCATCTCTCTCCCGTGGGCGATGCGTTGGCTTTCACAGCCTGTATGTGCTGGGCTGTCTATTCGCTGCTTATGAAGTCGATGTCCGACAAGTACAGTGCCGCATTCATCACACGAAAGGTGTTCTTCTATGGCGTACTCACCATTCTGCCCTATTATGCCGTGGTGCCAGGTCTTCCCTCCCCGCAGGTGCTCACGCATCCCGTGGTACTTGCCAACCTGCTCTTCCTGGGCTGCCTGGCTTCCATGGTGTGTTTCCTCACGTGGAACTGGTGCATCTCAAAGTTGGGAGCCGTCAAAGCCACCAACTGGGTTTATTTCAATCCCATCTCCACCATGATCTTTGCCTCCTGGGTACTGGGCGAGAAAATCACTCCCTACTTCCTCGCAGGTGCAGCCTGCATCCTCATAGGTATGTACACAGCCGACAGGAAGACAGAATAAAAACAAACTTATTTGGCATTTACACCTCTTTATTTTAAAACTACAGGCAATACTTAAAGCTTTTGCCCTTACAGGGCGCATTGCTGATTGCCAGTATACCCAGGGCGATGCCCTGGGCTAAGAGCTTCTGCCCCTTCAGGGCGTGCTGCTTGTATCCATTGCCCAGGGCTAAGAGCTTCTGCCCCTTCAGGGCGTGCTGCTTGTATCCATTGCCCTGGGTTATTACGGATGAGAGCCTATCGCCCTGTATGGGCAAAAGCTTTAAAACTACAGGCAATTTACAAAGCTCTTGCTCAACATGCTGCGTTACGCCTCTGGAAAGAGTAGCCAGCAGGCCCAGTAGTTAAAGGAGTTAAAGTAGTTAAAGGAGTTAAGACAACAGTCTTTTTGGCGTATTTTTTAAGCAGCAAGACATACGTCTTAACTCCTTAACTCCTTAACTCCCTTAACTCCTTTAACTTCCTTAACTCCTTAACTTCCTTAACTCCTTAACTTCCTTAACTCCCTTAACTCCTTTAACTTCCTGATATGCGAAAGTTCAGTGATAATAAAAAAAATCGTAACGGAAGAAGATAAATTAACTTCCGTTACGATGATAAGGTCTGCTTACTTCGCTGCCAATACCTCAACCTCTACCAAGGCTCCCTTGGGCAGTTTCTCTACAGCTACGGCAGAGCGGGCAGGGAAAGGCTGGCTGAAGAACTCGGCGTAAACCTCGTTCATGGCTGCAAAATCGTCCATGCTGTCCAAATAGACAGTAGTCTTCACCACGTGGGCGAGGTCGGTGCCGGCAGCCTTCAGGATGTTCTGCGCGTTGGTGAGCGCCTGGCGGGTCTGCTCCTTGATGCCACCCTCTACGAAATTACCCGTTGCAGGGTCGATAGGAATTTGACCCGATGCAAATACGAAACCATTAACTTCAATAGCCTGGCTATAAGGTCCTATAGCAGCAGGCGCGTTGTCTGTGTGAATTGCGTTCATAATTTTTACCTTTTAATTTTTTATTTTTTACTTTTTTACTTTTTTACCTTTTTACCTTTAAACAATATACAGGTGGAAGCCCTTTTCTTCGAGCGCCCCCTTGATTTCCTTCACGTGATCAGCATCACGGGTCTCCATGGTGAGACGCAGCACACACGAGTTTACCTTCTGGCGGTTGGCAGAACGGTCGTGGTGCACACCCGTGATGTTTCCACCCAAGCTTGCTATCACCGAGCACACTTCCACCAGTTCACCCGGTTTGTCGTCGAGCTCCATCTCTATGGTGCATAGGCGTCCGCTCTTGGCAAGACCACGCGTAATCACACGGTTCAGAATCGTCACATCGATGTTGCCGCCGCTCACGATACAGATAGTCTTCTTGCCCTTCACCGGCACCTTGTTGTACATCACGGCAGCCACACTGGCAGCACCGGCGCCCTCAGCCACCATCTTCTCGCTCTCTATCAGTTTCAGGATGGCAGCACAAATCTCGTCCTCGCTCACCGTTACAATCTCGTCTACGTATTTCGAGCAAGTCTCAAAAGTCAGTTTGCCAGGCTCCTTCACAGCGATGCCGTCGGCCACAGTTGCCACCGAGGGCAGTTTCTCCTGCTTGTGGTCGTGCAGACTCTGCACCATGCTGGCAGCACCCTCAGCCTGCACACCATAGATCTTGACATTTGGGTTGAGCGACTTGATGGCAAACGCCACACCCGAAATCAGTCCGCCGCCGCCCACAGGCACCACGACAGCCTCCACCTCGGGCAGCTGGTCCAGAATCTCCAGGCCAATCGTCCCCTGACCAGCAATCACGTTCTCGTCGTCGAAAGGATGCACAAAGGTGTAGCCGTGCTCGTCGCGCAGCTCCAGTGCCCTCTGATAAGCATCATCGTAGACTCCCGGCACCAGACACACCTCAGCGCCCAATCGCTTGGTTGCCTCCACCTTCGATATAGGAGCGCCCTCGGGCAGACATATCAGACTCTTCACACCCATGGCAGTAGCACCGAGCGCCACACCCTGAGCATGGTTGCCCGCCGAACAGGCTATCACACCCTTTGCCTTCTCTTCTGGAGAGAGTTGCGAAATCTTGTAGTAAGCACCACGAATCTTAAACGATCCCGTCTTCTGCAGACATTCCGGCTTCAGAAACACATCACTCTCTGGGTTGATTCGCGGAGTGTGAACCAGCTCAGTCTTTCTAATCACTTTGCTCAGCACGAAGCGAGCCTTGTAGAAATTGTCCAGCTGTAACATCTTATATTATTGAAGTTTCGCATGTACGGAAGTTATAGTAGTTAAAGAAGTTATCACTCCCTTCGGTCGTTAGAAGTTATAGCCAATAGCCTTTTGGGTTGTAAATTTAGTTGTAAAACATATGGCTTTAACTTCTCTAACTTCTTTAAATTCTTTAACTTCCCCATTTGCGAAAGTTGAGTTATATTATTTCATTAAATATTCAAAAACCTCTCTATCGCCACAGCCACACCGTCCTCCTCGTTCGACAGCGTCACGTAGTCGGCGTCGGCTCTCACCTCTGGCGCAGCATTCGCCATGGCCACACCCATTCCCGCCAATCGCAGCATACTCAGGTCGTTGTATCCGTCGCCGAAGGCAATCATATCCGCAGGCGTGAGGTTCACCTTAGCCAACAGTCTCAACAGCGACTGCGCCTTGTCGATGCCCTTCGGCACCAGTTCCAGGAAGAAAGGCGCCGATCTGAACACATCCATCTTGTCGCCCAGCTGTTCAGCCAGTTCCTCTTCGGCAACGATCATCGTTGTCGGTTCTCCCGTCATGAGCAGTTTGGTGGGGTTAGGCTCCAAGTGCATCAGCAGGTTGTCCACACGTCTGATGTTCATCTTGTTGATGCGCGACTCCTCCTTCACGTAAGGGTCGTCGGGCATTTCCGTCACGATCTCGTTTCCGGCGTAGCCCAACAGAGCATGTCCCTTCCGCTTGGCGTATTCGTAGATGACGGGGATGGCAGATGGCGGCAGGTGCTGTGCGAAGCATTCCTGCTGTGTGCCCCAGTCCACGATTTTTCCACCGTTGTAAGCCAGGATAAAACCGCCATGTGTGTCGAGCTTCAGCTCGTTGGCAAGCGGCACGATGCCATAGGTCGGTCTTCCCGAAGCCAGCACCACGATGGCACCCTCTTGCTGTGCCTTGAGCAGCGCCTCACGTGTTTTGGGAGTTATCACCTTGTCGTGGTTGGTGAGAGTTCCGTCTAAGTCGAGTGCGATGATGCGGTAGGGCAAGTGTGCCTGATTTCTGTTTTGCTGTTTGTCCATATCTTGTCTTTTTGCTTGCAAAGGTAGTGCAAAACGAAGACAATACAAAATAAATTCGTTTATTTTTATTGAAGTTTCGCAAATGAGGGAACTTCTGTCAAACATACAAAAAAACGCTCCCTCGACATAAGAATGCGAGAGGAGCGCCAACCTTTGTCAGAAAAGGGGTTTAACAGACATAATTTTCCTGATGATGTTATGACACCGTCGTGTCATTGGGCAAAATATCTTGTTCGGCAAAGTTAAGCATTTCTTATGAAAGTGCAAACGCAGAAAAACTCACATCGTGTCTGAATGGGCGCAAGGAGTGCTTATGCTGTCGGAAAACGTGCCTATGTGGTAAAAAATAATCGTAAGTTAGAAGATAAAAGCAAAGAAAGTTTGTAGTCAAGGCTTTGTCGTTTCAAAAAAAATGATTAATTTCGCAGCAGATTATTTGGAATAAAAAAGTAGTGAAAACATATCTGAAGTACATGATCTTGGCGACAGTGAGCCTGTGCTTGCTGTTTGTGGCGGCTTGTAGTCGGCAGGAAGGAAAGGCTGAGGCTGATGCCGAGCAGCTCCTGTTGCAGCAGCTTGAGGACTCAATAGGTGCCAAGTCGCCGCAAGCCCGACAGATGATTCTCAAGGCTATGGCTGAGGCACCCGACAGCATCGCTTACTATGAATGCTATGTCAGGATGGGCAAGATGTACTGTCTTTCTGCCACTCCCGACTCCATGGCACCTTATCTGAAGGCGACAATCGACTTTGCCAAGAGACAACCTTCATCGTCGAGGTGCAACGCTTTGTTGGCTTATGCTTATAATTGCCAGGCTGTCAACCTGCACAACTTCCACAAAGACCCCGACGAGGTGATCAGGCTCTATCATCGTGCCGACTCGCTGTTGGGGGAGAGTAATCTGCAGAGTCAGCGCCCACTGGTGTGTGCCAATCTGGCTGACGCCTATCTCTTCAAGAACCGCCTCGTAGAGGCTGCCGCGTGGTACAGAAGAGCACTCTTCCTGGTGGATTCGCTCGAGTTGCCCAAGCAAGACAACGTGACGCTCTACATGGGTCTTGCCACCATCTATCAGCAACTCAACGACTGGAAGACATCGCTGCGCTACTACCAGCAGACGGAGGCTTGCATGAAATCTATGTCGGTGGGAATACAGGCTTATTTTCTGAACAACTATGGCAACTACTATTATTACGCCAAGGACTACGAGGCATCGCTCCGAAAGTTCGTCGCCCTGAAAAGCCTGTTGGAGAAACATCACATGCAGGACAATTTCGATATGTTCATCTGCAAGGTAAACCTGGCGGATGTGTATCTGAACCTCAATCGCCTCGACTCCACAGTTCATTATCTTGACGAAGTGGAGCCCTTTGCCAGCCGCACCAACGATGCGCTGATCACCTACTACTGCAACACCATACGTATAGGCCTGGCGGTGAAGCGTGGCAACATGGCAGAAGTGAAGTCAGTCCTCGACACGGAAAAGGGAATTGACACAGCCAACATCGCCTTTACGATGAGACAGGTGCGCAACAATTACCTGCGGCGCTACTATGAGTCGACGGGCAACTACCGCATGGCTTACGACAACCTGAGAGAGGACATGAGGAAGAACGACTCCTTGGAGCACAACCGCATCAATATGCGGGCCTCGGAAATCATGGAGCGATTCACGCAGGACACACTGAAGCTGCATCTTTCCCTGGAACTCGAACGAAAGAATGCAGACATACAGCAGGCGCATGCCACAATCTTTGCCGTCGTGTCGTCTGCATTGGTGCTGGCACTGATATTCGCACTGTGGATATTGCGTACGCGAAAGCGCGACCTGCAGACGAAGATGAACATCATGAAACTGAGGCTGGGAAGCGCACGCAACCGCATCTCGCCCCACTTTGTGTTCAATGTGCTCAACAATAAGATTGTGCACTCCGAACAGCAGGAAGCACACGAACTGCAGGAGCTTACCCGACTCATCAGAGCCAATCTCGACATCTCGTGCCAGCTGGCTGTAACCCTGGGCGATGAACTCGACTTCGTGAACCAGTATGTGAAGGTAGAACAGCAGTTGCTGAGCGATGACTTCGACTTTCATATTCATATCGCTCCCGATGTATATATAAATAAGGTGAAGATACCCTCCATGTTTGTGCAGATACTGGTAGAGAATGCCTTTGTGCACGGACTCAGAGGATGGGAAGGACACAAGCAACTCGACATCAGCGTGGAGCGCAGGCAGAAGATGATACGGATAGCCGTATGCGACAACGGACCCGGTTTCGATATACGAAGCGTGGGACGCAGCAAGCGCACGGGGCTCAGCATCATCACGCAGACCGTAGCCATCGTGAATGAGCGCAACAGAAGCAAGATGTCCTTTGCCATGACCAATAGGAAAGACGAGGCGGGTAACGCCTGTGGATGCGAGGCTGTCATCATGGTGCCAGACGACTTCCGACTGGATTTCTAAACCCCGAAAGTAAAAGAAAACAAAAACCAACATCACATACAGCTCATGAAAACAATCATTATCGACGACAACAAGGATGCAGCCCGAAGCCTGGCAGAGCATCTCGCAGATTACGACGAGGTCAGCGTGGCAGGCATCGCCTACAACGGATTCGACGGACTCACTATGGTGAGCGAGCATCAGCCCGACCTGATATTCCTCGACGTACAGCTGCCCGACATCTCGGGGCTCGACTTCCTCGACCGTGTCGACATCTTCACGCATGGACGCTGCCGTGTAGTGATGTACACCGCCTATGATGAGTTTGTGCTGCCTGCCTTCCGCAAGAAAGCCTTCGATGTACTGCTCAAGCCCATAGACGGGAAAGAACTGGCAACGGTAATGGGCAGACTGCGGAATGTGACAGCCGCAAGCGACGGCAAGAAGGAAATGCAGGACAGCAAGAAGAGCGACGACAAGTTTCTGCTCTATACAAACACCGTAGACTTTCGGCTCGTGGACAAGCGCGACGTGTGCCTCTTTCAGTACAACCATGAGGTGCGGTGCTGGGAGGCTGTGGTGGCAGGATGCAAGACTCCGGTGAGGCTGAAGCGCACACTGAAGAGCGAGGAACTGCTCGATTTCGACAGCCAGTTTGTGCAGGTGAGCCAGCGATGCATCATCAATATGAACTATCTCATCGAGGTGGTCGACAACGTGTGCCATTTCTATCCACCCTTCGAAACGCTCACTCATGTAAAGGTGGGGCGGTTCTATCGGCGCAAACTCATAGAGAGGTTCAGCAGTCTGTAGACACACCCCCGTCATTGTGTGAAAAATCACTATCGTGAGCTGTTTTGTGCCAAAAACTACTATTATGAGCAGTTTTGTGCGATTTTATTATAAAAAATCGTCAATATGTTAGCCATGTGCCAAGAATTTTGTAATTTTGCACCGCAAACTTTAAACAAACAATAAAAGAATGGCTAATTTGAGATTTGAGGTTGTAGCCGAGGCCTTCAAGAAAAGACCTGTAGAGGTGGATGCTCCCAAGACAAGACCTTCGGAGTATTTCGCCAAGTATGTATTCAACCGCCAGAAGATGTACAAGTATCTTCCATCTGATGTGTACGAGAAACTCATCGACGTGATAGACAACGGTACCCGACTGGATCGTTCCATCGCCGACTCTGTGGCAGCCGGCATGAAGCTATGGGCAGAGGAAAACGGGGTAACACACTATACGCACTGGTTTCAGCCTCTCACAGAGGGAACAGCTGAAAAGCACGACGCCTTCGTAGAGCACGACGGAAAGGGCGGCATGATAGAAGAGTTCTCTGGAAAACTGCTCGTACAGCAGGAACCTGACGCCAGTTCATTCCCCAACGGAGGTATTCGCAACACCTTCGAGGCGCGTGGCTATTCGGCATGGGATCCTACATCGCCGGTCTTCATCATCGACGACACACTGTGCATTCCTACCATCTTTATCTCTTACACTGGCGAGGCTCTCGACTACAAGGCTCCGTTGCTGCGTTCGCTCCACACACTGAGTGAGGCGGCTACCGACGTGTGCCATTACTTCTATCCACAGGTCAAGAAGGTGCAGACCAACCTGGGATGGGAACAGGAATATTTCCTTGTGGACGAGAGTCTTTACTCGGCACGCCCCGACCTGATGCTTACTGGGCGAACCCTTATGGGGCACGACTCAGCCAAAAACCAGCAGATGGACGACCATTACTTCGGCACCATTCCAGAGCGTGTGCAGGCGTTCATGAAAGACCTGGAAATCCAGGCTCTCGAACTGGGTATTCCCTGCAAGACACGCCATAACGAAGTGGCGCCAAACCAGTTTGAGCTGGCTCCTATCTACGAGGAGTGCAACCTCGCTGTCGACCACAACATGCTGTTGATGAGTTTGATGAAGCGTGTGGCTCACAAGCACAGCTTCCGAGTACTGTTGCATGAAAAGCCATTTGCCGGTGTCAACGGTTCGGGCAAGCACAACAACTGGAGTCTCTGTACCGATACAGGTGTGCTGCTCCATGCTGCAGGCAAGACTCCCGAGGACAATCTGCGCTTTGTCGTCTTCATCGTGGAAACCCTGATGGGCGTGTACAAGCACAACGGTTTGCTCAAGGCCTCCATCATGAGTGCCACCAATGCGCACCGACTGGGTGCCAACGAGGCTCCTCCAGCCATCATCTCATCTTTCTTAGGCAAGCAGCTCACCGACCTGCTCGATCATATCGAGAAAGCCGACAAGGAAGAACTCTTTGCCCTGGCAGGCAAGAAGGGTGTGGAGCTCGACATTCCGGAGATTCCTGAATTGATGATCGACAATACAGACCGCAACCGTACTTCCCCATTCGCCTTCACCGGCAACCGATTCGAGTTCCGTGCCGTAGGCAGCGAGGCCAACTGTGCTTCGTCGCTCATAGTACTGAATGCGGCTGTGGCCGAGGCGCTGCAGAACTTCAAGACAAGAGTCGATGCACTTATCGATGCAGGCGAGGACAAGACTTCCGCCATCATCGACGTAGTGCGCGAGGATATCAAGACCTGCAAACCCATCCGCTTCGACGGCAATGGCTACAGCGACGAGTGGAAGGAAGAAGCTCAGAAGCGCGGACTCGACTGCGAGGCGTCCTGCCCCGTCGTCTTCGACCGTTATCTCGACAAGGAAAGCATCGACATGTTCGCCAAGACCAATGTGATGAGCGAGAGCGAGCTGAAGGCGCGCAACGAGGTGAAATGGGAAATCTACACCAAGAAGATTCAGATAGAGGCCCGTGTGATGGGTGACCTGAGCATGAATCATATCATTCCTGTGGCTACCCACTACCAGAGCCGTCTGGCAAAGAATGTAGAGGGCATGATCAATATCTTCGGCGGAGAGGAAGGCAAGAAGCTGACTGCCCGCAACGTGAAGATTATCCGTGAGATTGCCGAGCGCACCGAGTCGATAGAGCGTGGTGTAGAGGCGCTGGTTGATGCCCGCAAGGTGGCGAACAAGATAGAGAGCGAGCGAGAGAAGGCTGTAGCTTATCATGACACAGTGGCTCCAAAGATGGAGGAAATCCGTTATCAGATAGACAAGCTTGAACTCCTCGTTGCCGATGAACTTTGGACTTTGCCAAAGTATCGTGAGCTGCTGTTCATCAGATAATATTTCCTGGATAAGGAATAAGATAATAAAAAAAAGAGTGCATTGTTTTTTACAGTGCACTCTTTTTTTTGTTCCGTGAATATGGTAAAGTAGGTTAAAAGTAATATAAAGAACGTGAGGAAGTTTGTTTCGTTACTTGTTTTTTAGTACTTTTGCCCCATAATTATAAACTCAAGTGTGGAAAATGTGGAGAATTACACAAAAAAGGTATCAAAAATGTGTAAAATTCCACATTTTCCACACTTCAATAAAAATAAAGGGATATGTTTAACAGAACGGTTATTCACGAATTGGAGCAATGGAAAGAGCGCAGAGACCGCAAGCCATTGATGATGCTGGGAGCTCGCCAAGTAGGCAAGACATCGGTGCTGAAGAAATTTGGAGAAGACAGCTTTGAACATTGTGCTTATTTCAGTCTTGATGAAGAAGAGGGTGTTTGTGACATCTTTCGCAAGACCAAGAACCCGCAGCAAATCATCGAGCAGCTGTCGTATCTTACATCGGAGCCTATCTTACCCCATAAGACTTTGCTTATCCTTGATGAGATACAGGATTGTCCGGAAGCCATTAGTGCCATGAAATATTTCTGCGAAAAGACCCCCGAGTATGCTGTGGCTTGTGCCGGTTCGCTCCTGGGGTTGGCTTTTGGGCATCAGGGATTTTCGTTTCCAGTGGGAAAGGTGGATCACATGAACATGTATCCCGTTACTTTTTCTGAATTTCTGGAACAGCGTGATGCCGGACTCTATCAATATTATATGTCGATAGATAGTCTGGAACCGCTTCCTGATGTGTTTTTCGACCGTCTCTCGCAAGCTTTTACCGCCTATCGCATTTCTGGTGGAATGCCGGCAGTGGCTATGAAGATGATAGAGAAAGATTTGGAAGGTGTGGAAACTACGCTTCGTAATATACTGCAGGATTACTCCTTGGACTTTGTGAAGCATGCCACGCCTTTGCTTGCCAATAGAATTTCGCATGTTTGGCGGTCATTACCGTCACAGTTGGCTAAGGAGAACAGAAAATTTGTTTATCAGCTGGTCCGTCCTGGTGCGAGAGCCCGTGAATATGAGGATGCTCTTACCTGGCTTCAGAATGCAGGATTGATATACAAGGTAAGTTTGTGTTCTACTCCGCAGGTGCCATTGAAATCTTATGAAGATTTAAGCATCTTCAAGATTTACAGTCTTGATGTGGGCTTGTTGCGAGTTCTTGCAGAGTTGAGTCCTGAGGCATACTTGAGTGATAATCCAATCTTTAAGGAATATAAGGGTGCTTTGGCTGAGAACTATATTCTTCAGAGTCTGGTGACTAATGGCATCAAATGTTCTCATTATTGGGCATCAGGAAATACGGCGGAAGTAGAATTTATCGTTCAGCGTGGTTTGGATGTGATTCCTATGGAGGTGAAGTCGGGAACAAGTGTTACAGGGCGCAGTTTGATAGAGTATAACAGGAAGTATTCTCCCCATCTGCGCATCAGATATTCCATGCTTAATCTCAAGCAGGATGATACCTTCCTCAACATCCCTCTTTTCCTGGCGGATAGAACTGAGCAGCTGATAGGATATGTGCAGTAGGGCATATGGTAAAGTAGGTTAAAAGTAATATAAAGAACGTGTATATAGCAAAAATGCTTAGTTTGCTATCGAAGCAGGCTTCGTTGGTCATTGCAATAGGCTTCATCTGCCATTGAAATAGGCTTCATTGGTCATTGCAATAGGCTTCATCTGCCATTGAAATAGGCTTCATTTGACGATGAAGTAAGCTTCATTTCAAATTGGTTTGACAAGCCTTTCTTTGTTTTAACCAAATACTATTCACAATCGTATTTATAATCTGCCGGGCCATCTGCATCAACTGGCCAGTCTGGATTCTGGGTAAGAGTACTCATGCTGGCAGCCTTCTCCAAATCCTCGATGATGGAGCGAGCCACCTCGTTTCGTGGGTAGCGCTTGCTTATTGAATTCGCGAACGGTCTTATAGTTCGAATTAAGTTAAATATTTATAAAAATTTTGGTTGAAAACTCGTAACTTACACATAATTAAATAAAAATGTGTACTTTTGCAGTCCGATTATTTGCGGGGATACGCTTAGAGTCCCCTGGACTGGTGTGTTAATAGCAATCTCCTGTGGCCGGGAATTGCGGTTAGTGAATCGCCTGTCTAAAAGTGAGTAAAAAGATTTAAAAACGTTTTTTAGTAGTAATTTAAAATGAACACATTAAGTTTCAAGACTATCTCCGTAAACAAGGAGACAGCTAAGAAAGAGTGGGTTGTAATCGACGCAACAGACCAAGTTGTTGGTCGTCTTTGCTCAAAGGTAGCAAAGTTGCTCCGCGGTAAGTACAAGCCAACTTTCACTCCACATGTAGATTGTGGTGACAACGTAATCATTATCAACGCCGCTAAGGTGGTATTCTCTGGCAAGAAGGAGACAGATAAGGTTTACACACGTTACACTGGTTATCCTGGTGGTCAGCGCTTCAATACTCCAGCTGAGTTGCGCACACGTCCTGATGGCATGGACAAGATTTTGCGTCATGCAGTAAAGGGTATGTTGCCAAAGGGCCGTTTGGGTCGTTCTCTGATGGACAACCTCTTCATTTACGATGGCACAGAGCACAAGCATGAGGCTCAGAAGCCAAAGGCAATTGATATTAACCAGTATAAATAATTAAGGTAGAATGGAAGTAATTAATGCAATTGGTCGCCGCAAGAGCGCTGTAGCTCGTGTATACCTTTCAGAAGGTACAGGTAAGATCACAATCAACAAGAAAGATATTGAGACATATTTCCCATCAGCAATCCTTCGCTATGTAGTGAAGCAGCCATTGCAGTTGCTCGAGGCTGAGGGTAAGTATGATATTAAGGCAAACCTCGACGGCGGTGGTTTCACCGGTCAGAGCCAGGCTCTTCGCCTCGCTATTGCTCGCGCGCTCGTTAAGATCGACGCTGAGGACAAGAAGGCATTGAAGGATGCAGGCTTCATGACACGTGACTCACGTGCTGTAGAGCGTAAGAAGCCAGGTCAGCCAAAGGCTCGTCGTCGCTTCCAGTTCAGCAAGCGTTAATCTTATACATATTATATATATATACAGATTATATATAGCTGAGCTAAAAAGTTTAGTATCTAAATCGGTGAGATTCCATTAATCGGGGACTACTCATCGACTGATCTAACAATTAGATTCAAAAAGAAAGTAAACAACAATTAAACAAGAAAAGACAATGTCAAGAACAAATTTTGACCAGTTACTTCAGGCAGGTTGCCACTTTGGACACCTCCGTCGCAAGTGGAATCCAGCAATGGCTCCTTACATCTTCATGGAGCGTAACGGTATTCATATTATCGACCTTAACAAGACCGTAGCCAAGGTAGACGAGGCTGCTGAGGTACTTAAGGGAATCGCCAAGTCAGGTAAGAAAATCCTGTTTGTCGCTACTAAAAAACAAGCTAAGGACATCGTAGCCGAGAAGGCTGCCTCTGTCAACATGCCTTACGTTATTGAGCGCTGGCCAGGTGGTATGCTCACTAACTTCCCTACAATCCGTAAGGCTGTCAAGAAAATGGCAAACATCGATAAGCTGATGAATGATGGTACATTCTCTAACCTTTCTAAGCGCGAGTTGCTTCAGGTAAGCCGTCAGCGTGCCAAGTTGGAGAAGAACCTTGGTTCTATCGCCGACCTGACTCGTCTTCCAAGCGCACTCTTCGTTATCGACGTAATGAAGGAGCACATCGCTGTTAAGGAGGCTAACCGTCTGGGTATTCCAGTGTTCGGTATCGTTGATACCAACTCTGATCCTAAGAATATCGATTACATCATCCCTGCCAACGACGATGCAAAGGATTCAGTAGAGGTAATTCTCTCTGCTGTTTGCGGTGCTATCGCTGAGGGTCTTGAGGAGCGCAAGGCAGAGAAGGCTGATGAGAAGGCTGCTGCCGAGCAGAAGGATCAGCCTAAGAAGAAGGCTGCCCGCAAGGAAGAGGCTGCTGAGGCTGCTGAGTAATCAGGCAAAGGCTTAATAAGCTCTGAGCCATCTTCCAGGAAAGGGGTGGCTCAGTGCTATAGCAACAAATAGAACATTAACTATTTTAATTAAAGAAAAATATTATGGCTGTTTCAATTGAAGATATCAAGAAACTTCGCGCTATGACAGGTGCCGGTCTTGCAGACGTAAAGAAGGCTCTGACAGAGGCTGAAGGTGATTTCGATAAGGCAAAGGAGTTGCTCCGTGAGCGTGGACTCGCTATCGCTGCAAAGCGTTCTGACCGCGAGACATCTAATGGTTGCGTTCTCGTTAAGAAGGTTAACGATTTCGCTGCTATCATCGCTCTCAAGTGCGAGACAGACTTCGTTGCCAATGGTGCTGACTTCATCAAGTTGACATCTGACATCCTCGATGCTGCTATCGCTGCCAAGGCTCACACTCTCGACGAGGTGAAGACTTTGAAGGTTGGCGAGTCTGATGCTCAGGCTGCTGTAACACAGCGCTCTGGTATCACAGGCGAGAAGATGGAGCTCGACGGCTACTGTGTTCTCGAGGGTGAGAACATCGAGGTTTACGACCATATGAATAAGCACACTCTGTGTACTATGGTTCAGCTCAACGAGAACAACGAGGAGGCTGGTCACAAGGTTGCTATGCAGGTGGCTGCTATGTGTCCTGTAGCTCTCGACGAGTCTTCTGTTTCTGAGGAGACTAAGAAGACAGAGCTCGAGGTAGCTGTGGCTAAGACCAAGGAAGAGCTCGTAGAGAAGGCTGTTAACGCAGCATTGAAGAAGGCTGGCATCAACCCAGCTCACGTTGACTCTGAGGATCACATCGAGAGCAACACCAAGAAGGGTTGGTTGACTCCTGAGCAGGCTGAGGAGGCTCGCAACATCAAGAAGACTGTAAGTGAGGAGAAGGCTGCTTCTTTGAACCCAACTATGATCCAGAACATTGCTAATGGTCGTCTGGCTAAGTTCTTCAAGGAGAACTGCCTCGTTGATCAGGAGTTCCAGTTCGGTGATGGCGACAAGCAGACTGTTGCTCAGTACCTCGCTTCTCAGAGCAAGGATCTCAAGATCGTTGCTTACAAGCGCTTCACTCTTGCTGCTGAGTAATCTGCCTGTTGCGGACGAAATGCTTGGCATGGCAAGATTAATTTGACTTATAGTTAAATTAGAATATCAGGGAGTTATGGAGTCAAGGCTTACGCTTTGCTTCTAACTCCCATTTCTTTTTTATTGAACTTTAGCAAGTTCAGAAGTTATAGAAGTTTAAGAAGTTATGAAGATATTTGCCATAGGCATGAACTATGCCGAACACAATAAATCGCTGCATGACACGTTATCTAAACCAGAGAGACCCGTCATTTTCACCAAAGCCGACTCGGCGTTGCTGAAGGATGGAAAACCATTCTTCATCCCTGATCATCTGGGACGTATAGAGTACGAGACAGAGTTGGTGGTTCGCATCTGCAGATTGGGAAAGACCATCCCGCAGCGCTTCGCCCACAGATATTATGATGCGGTGACGGTAGGAATCGACTTCACAGCCCGTGAGATGCAGAAGAGGCTGCGTGAGGCTGGCCAGCCATGGGAACTTGCCAAGGGCTTCGATGGTTCGGCGGCGATAGGTACATGGATGGATGTGCAGAAGTTTCGCGACATACAGGCCATTCATTTCCATCTCGACATCAATGGCAAGACAGTACAGGAAGGTTGCTCCAGCGATATGTTCTACAAGGTGGATGAGATTATCTCTTATATCAGCCAGTACTTCACGCTGAAGACGGGCGACTTGCTTTATACAGGCTGTCCTACCGGTTGCGGACCTGTCAGCATTGACGACCATCTCGAAGGTTATCTTGAAGACTGGAAGGTGCTCGACTTCAATTGCAAGTAGTTACATTTGCAAACAACCCGATGAAAGCTGTTCGTAAGGTTTTCAGAGTAAGTGCTTTTAACAAGCCACTCGAAAGGACAGTACGGGTTTACAGAACAGGGCGGTGGAATTTATCTTCCGCCTCATAAGAAACAAGTTTGTTATTCCAAGATATGACGAATAAAAGAGTTAGGATATTTTTCGTGTGGATAGCCTTGCTGGTTCTTGCTCTGCCGGCAAAGGCACAGCAGCGGTTCTTCAACTTGACAGCCGACGAGGTCAAGGTCGACTCTGTGTTGCCGCATTTTCTCTATTCCATTCCTTTGCCCGAAAACTATCAGGACTCCGTCTACACCGTCTCGGTGAAATATCCAGAATATATGGATATGACCGTGAGCGATGTGGCCAACTACAATCGCATATCCGGTGCAGCCCTGCCTTCGCAGGTGCCTCTTAGTCAGAATATCTCCGTGAGCAGAAGGAAAGGATATCTTGTGGTTTCCTTCTGTCCATTGGTTTTCCGCAACAATAAATATCAGATGCTGGTGAGTTTCATGCTCGATGTCAAGGCAAAGGCCGTGAAGAACAGCGTGCTGCGCCAACGCAAGAATGACAAGGCTTATGCCTCGGCAGCCGACATCTATGCCGAACATTCTTTACTTGCCTCGGGCAAGTGGGCAAAGATAAGAGTCAGCTCTTCAGGTGTTTACCAACTTACCGATGCCACGGTTCGTCAGGCAGGCTTCTCCAATATCAATAAGGTGAAGATTTATGGCTATGGCGGCAATCTGCAGAACGAGGCACTTTATGCCAACGACCTGGCCCGCACCGATGATTTGAAGGAAGTGCCCCAGTGTGTCGTAGGCGGTAAACATCTGTTTTATGCCAAGGGTCCTGTCAGCTGGACGTCCAACTCATCGACTGTCCGCCGACGCAATCCTTATTCCGATTACGGTTATTATTTTATTACCCAGAGCGACGAGGAACCTGCCACGGTCGACTCGGCAACCTTTGTATCCTCTTTCTATCCGTCGCCCGATGACTATCATTCGCTTTACGAGGTCGATGGCTACAGCTGGTATAATGGCGGACGAAATCTCTTCGACCCAACGCCCATCAGCGTGGGCGGCAGTCAGCAGGTAGTGATCACCAATACCACTGGCAGTCAGAAAGGACGCCTTACCGTCAATGTCTCGGCAGGAGGAAATAACCAAATACGCATTCTGCTCAACGGCAAGGAGTTGGGAACCCTGAATGTGCCCATTCTGCAGTATTGCAAGGCAGGGCAGGTGGGCGGCACCTATTCGCTCGACAATCTTAGAATAGATGCCAAGGACACCGTCACCATCGTGAATGTGAGCGGTGAGACAGCCCGTCTTGACTATGTGTCGATGGCTTGGGAGAAGGCGATTCCTTTGCCCAACCTCTCAGGAAGTCATCCTGCTGCGACCTATGTGAAAAATATAGCTAACCAGGACCTCCATGCTGACGGTCAGGCCGATCTGGTCATCATCGTTCCCTCTTCAGGCGCACTGTTGAAGCAGGCACAGCGCCTTAAAGAATTTCATGAGAGTCATGACGGTATGCGGGTGAATATAGTTGCCGCCGACCAACTGTACAATGAGTTCTCGAGTGGCACACCCGATGCCAATGCCTATCGTCGCTATCTCAGAATGTTGCAGGACAGAGCTGCGACAGAGGCCGACATGCCTAAGTATCTGTTGCTCTTTGGCGACTGCGTTTGGGACAACCGCATGCTCACAGCCGACTGCAAGCGGTTTGATCCAGACGATTACCTTCTCGTCTATGAGAGCGAGAACTCATTTAGCGAGACATCATGCTATGCAAGTGACAGCTGGATGGGCATCCTGGCCGAAGGTGCAGGTTCCGACGCACGACGTGAGCTGCAGGACGTTGGCGTGGGCCGATTCCCGGTAACCACAGTAGCCGAGGCGAAGATCATGGTCGACAAGACCATCAATTACAGCAAGAATCAGAATGGCGGAGCCTGGCAGAACACCATCATGTTCATGGGTGACGATGGAAATGACAATATTCACATGAAGGATGTCGACTCTGTGGCCAATAGCGTGGGCAGGGATTATCCCAATTTCCTGATCAAGAAAGTGATGTGGGACGCCTATACCCGTGAGAGTTCAGCCACTGGCAATACATATCCAGAGGTGAGCAAGATCATCCGTCAGCAACAGGCCAACGGAGCCTTGGTCATGGACTATGGAGGGCATGGCAGCGCCACCCTCATCTCGCACGAGTCAGTACTTGGACTGAGCGATTTTAGCGAGTCGCGCACCTCCAATCTGCCATTGTGGGTGACAGCAGCCTGCGACATTATGCCTTTCGACGGCGTAACGGAAACAATAGGCGAGTCAGCCGTGCTCAACGAGAAGGGCGGAGCCGTAGCTTTCTATGGAACGGCCCGTACCGTTTTCACATCCGCCAACAAATACATCAACCATGCTTTCATGAAGCGTGTGCTCTCCCTGCAGGACGGCAAGCCCATTGCTTTAGGCGAGGCTCACCGACTGGCGCAGAACGATGTGATGTTGGGAACCAACCGTTATCCGACCCCTACCCGGGAAAACCCCAACAAGACGAGTCCCGAACAGGACAATTCCGAGAACCACCTGCAGTATTCGCTGTTGGGCGATCCTGCCCTGTCGCTCAATCTTCCTACAGCCCAGGTTGTGGTCGACGAGATCGACGGCGTGGCTGTCGGTTCAGGAACGATGCCTACGGTCAAGGCAGGATCTGTGATCAAGATGAAAGGACATGTGGCAGGAGTAGAAGGATTCAATGGTGTGGTGACAGCGACGGTGCGCGACACCCGGGAGGAGATAACCTGTAAGCTGAACAACACCAGCGGTGACGGCGCAGAGGAGGCGTTCAAGTATTTAGACCGCACCAAGACGCTCTATCATGGTTCGGACAGTATTCGCAACAGCAGTTTCGAGCTGACGTTTGCCGTGCCCAAGGACATCAACTATGCCGATGGTCAGGGAATGATCAATCTCTATGCCCTGAATACCGATAAGACCATCAGAGCCAATGGCTCCTGCGACCAGTTTATTGTGGGAGGAAGTGCCGAGGCAAAGAACGATTCGGTAGGCCCTTCCATCTATTGCTATCTCAACTCGCCTTCGTTTGTTGATGGTGGAAATGTGAACAGCACGCCTTATTTTGTGGCAGAGATCAAGGATAAGGACGGCATCAATGCAGCCGGCAGCGGAATAGGTCACGACCTTCAGCTCGTCATCGATGGCGACATGGCGAAGACCTATACGCTCAACAACAATTTCAGCTACGATTTCGGAACCTATACCAGTGGCTCCACCTTTTATAGTATTCCCGAGTTGGAGGAAGGACCTCACCGACTGCAGTTCCGCGCATGGGACATTCAGAACAACAGCTCTACAGCCGTGCTTCACTTCAACGTGGTGAAAGGTTTGCGTCCGCAGCTCTTCAACATCGGCGTGACCAACAATCCAGCCCGTACTTCCACCACGTTCATCATCAGTCATGACCGTATGGAGAGCAACATGGATGTAGTCATCGAACTCTTCGATGCGGCAGGCAGACAGATATGGCGTCATGCCGAGAGCGGAGTATCGGCTACGGGCAATTATACGGTCGACTGGGATTTGTCGGTAGATGGTGGCCGCCCCCTGCAGACGGGCGTCTATCTCTATCGTGTCAAAGTGTCGTCGGAAGGCAGCAGCTATGTGTCGAAGACGAAGAAGCTCATTGTCATCAGCAACAGATAAGACAGGCGATAAAACAATAACAGAACTTCTATAACTTCAGAACCCAGCGAAAGTTGAGAAAATAAGAGGATATTAACAACAAATAAGGCGCACGGCAAAATAAAAAGGCTGCTTCTGCGTTTTATTTTAGGCAACAGAATAATAAACCACAAAGAAGATATGAACAAAGCATTCAGAATATTACTGGCGGTGCTCCTGGTGCAGTTCTCTCTGCAGGCGAGTGCTCAGGAAAAGGAGGATCTTTTCAATCCAGTCAACTATGCGGTCGTTTCGCAGACCATAGCTCCTGATGCCCGTGGCGGCGGTCTGGGAGACGTGGGTGCGGCAACCGACCCTGATGTCAACTCTCAGTACTGGAACCCCGCCAAATATCCTTTCTGTATCTCGCGTGCAGGAGTGGCGCTCAACTTCACACCTTGGCTTCGCTCGTTGGTCAACGATATGAACCTTGCCTATTTGGCAGGCTATTACCGCATTGGCGACCACAGCGCCGTGTCGAGTTCGTTGCGCTATTTCAATCTGGGTAAAGTCTACACCTCTTACGAGGGAGCCGAGTCGGGAGAAGGAACCACTATCAATCCTTACGAGATGTCGCTCGATGTAGCTTACTCGCTGATGCTGAGCGAGACATTCTCACTCTCTGCCGCTTTGCGCTGGATTTATTCCGACATGCGTTTTGATGAGCGCGAGGACAATTCTCCCGCTTCTGCCTTCGCTGCCGATATTGCAGCCTATTATCAGAACTATATCAACATCGGCCAGCGTGAGTGCCAGTTGGGTATCGGTCTCAACATCTCCAACATCGGTAGTAAGATCAAGTTTAGCGGCAATGAGTACAGCGAGTTCTTGCCAGCCAACCTCCGATTGGGTGCCTCGCTGATGATACCTATCGACGAGTACAACCGCCTCACTATTGCAGCCGATGCCAACAAACTGTTGGTACCTACCGTTCCCAAGCAGGAAGAGGGCGAGGACAATTCTGAATACGAAGACCGCGTGCATCGCGAGTATAATGATATTTCAGCTATCCGAGGCATTTTCAAGAGTTTCGGCGATGCGCCAGGCGGATTCAAGGAAGAGCTGCAGGAGATTTACTATGGCGTAGGAGCAGAGTACACCTATAATGACAAGTTCTCGCTCCGTGCAGGCTATCATCACGAAGCCGAGAACAAGGGCAACCGCAAGTACTTTACCGTCGGTGCCGGTTTCAAGATGAGTGTGTTCCAGCTCGATGCCGGTTATGTAGTAGCCACCGCCAAGAGCAATCCGCTCGACCAGACGTTGCGCTTTTCGCTCACCTTTGATATGGACGGCATCAAGGACCTGTTCAAGAGAAGATAAACCCCAAAATGATGAATATTCGAGTAGGATTCGGCTATGATGTCCACAAGTTGGTGGCAGGGCGCGAGCTTTGGCTTGGCGGCATCAAACTAAATTACGAGTTGGGCTTGTTGGGGCACAGCGATGCTGATGTGCTGATACATGCCATTTGTGACGCACTCTTGGGAGCAGCCAATATGCGCGATATCGGCTATCATTTCCCTGACACTTCGGCCGAGACGCTGAATGTTGATTCCAAGATATTGCTTCGCAAGACCATCGGACTGATAGCCACCAAGGGTTATCAGGTGGGCAACATCGATGCCACGGTGTGTGCAGAGCGCCCTAAACTCAATCCTCATGTGCCAGCCATGAAAGCCTGTCTGGCAGAAGTGATGAACACCGACGAGGACAACATCTCCATCAAGGCAACCACTACCGAGAAGTTGGGTTTCACGGGCAGGATGGAAGGAATTTCGGCTTATGCCACGGTTCTCATAGTGAAAGCTTAACGACCGTTAATGGATGCTTAAAATGTGTTGTGTTCGGGCACATTTGGTTGATTTATATCAAATAAACACTAAAATCTATCATTTTCCTTTCAAAATGTTTGGTGATATAGCAAAAAATGTTGTATCTTTGCATCGTCAAAAGGTTAATAGATTGTTTAGGTTAGTAGTAATAGATTTAGGTTTTTAGTTATTAGGTTTTAAGGTAGATTGTTTAACAGATAACAAAGGGGATCGTGAGATTGCCTTTGGATTAGAAAAATTAAAGTTAAACATAATGATACGCTGCAGCTCGTTGAGAGTTGCAGCGTGTTTTTTTAGTGACACTTATCATTTTGTAGTGTCTTTTGTTTTGTGTTTTCCCCAAATAGCATTATCTTTGCACATGTGTAAGATTGCATACGTCCTGCCGTGTCGAGCCAGGCAAGTATGCAGTCGAATATTAAAACAAGCAAACGATGCGAGTACTCATAGTAAATACAAGCGAGCAGACCGGTGGCGCCGCAGTAGCAGCCAACCGTCTGATGGATGCTCTTAACAACAATGGAGTTAAGGCCAAGATGTTGGTGCGCGATAAGGAGACAGAGTCGATCACGGTGGCTCAAATGCCCCGTTCCATCTTCGGACAGTGGCATTTCCTGTGGGAGCGTTGGTGTATCTTCTGGCACATGCGCTTCTCCAAGCTTCATCTCTTCGACATCGACATCGCCAATTCGGGTTACGACATAACGGACTTGCCTGAGTTCAGGGAGGCTGACATCATCCATCTGCACTGGATCAATCAGGGCATGCTCTCATTGGGTTCCATCCGCAAGATACTCAAGAGCGGAAAGCCCGTGGTGTGGACCATGCACGACATGTGGCCAGCCACCTCGCTGTGCCATCTCACCATGGGGTGCAACAAGTTCCACAGCGGTTGCGCGAAGTGCAAGTATCTGCCTTCGGGAAACTTTTGGGGCGATTTGGCAGCCAGGGTGTGGCACCGCAAGCAGAATCTCTACAGGCAGAACAACATCCTCTTTGTGGCTTGCAGCAAGTGGCTGGCAGGCGAGGCGAAGTCGAGTCTGCTTCTCTCCGGGCAGAAAGTGGTAAGCATCCCCAATCCCATCGACTCCCGAGTATATTGTCCAGCCGATCGTCAGGAAGCCCGCACCCGTGCCATCCTGCCAGCCGACAAGCGCATCATCCTCTTCATAGCCCAGCGGGCCACCAATCCCTACAAGGGTATGAATTATCTTATGGAAGCCTGCCAACAGCTGGCAGACAAATATCCCGAGATGCGCGACAACACCTGTGTCGCCATCCTTGGCGGCCATAGCGAGGAACTGGAGGGCAAGTTGCCCTTCCCGTCCATCTCGTTGGGATACGTGAGCGACGACCGTCGCATCGCCGATATTTATCGTTCGGCAGATGTCTTTGTGCTTCCCTCGCTTTCCGAGAATCTGCCCAATACCATCATGGAGGCGATGGCTTGCGGCGTGCCCAGCGTAGGTTTCAAGGTAGGCGGCATTCCCGAGATGATAGATCATCGCAAGAACGGTTATGTGGCCAACTATCGTGATGCAGCCGATCTGGCGGAAGGAATCCACTGGGTGCTCTTCGAAGCCGATGCCGACGAGGTGCGTAGCAACTGTCTGCACAAGGTGTCGTCCAGCTATTCGCAGCACGTCGTGGCACTCAAGTACATCGAAGTCTACAATCAGGCGATGGCCTATAAAAACTACCGTATATGATCAAATTCACCATCATTACCTGTACCTATAACGCAGAACGGGTGCTGCAGCGAACCCTCGACAGCGTGAAGAAACAAACCTATTGCAGCATCGAGCACATCATCATGGACGGAGGCTCTTCCGACAAGACCCTGTCCATGGTAAGAGCCTACCAGCACAAGATAAGCAAGGGCGAGAATGCCCACGACATCGTTGTCGTGTCGGAGCCCGACCGAGGACTCTACGATGCGATGAACAAGTCGATCGACCGAGCTACGGGCGACTATTTAGTGTTTCTCAATGCTGGCGACGTGTTTCCATCTGCCGAAACATTGGAGTATGTAGCAGGTTGTGTGGGTGAAGGTGAAGTGCTTCCTGGTGTGCTCTATGGCGATACCGACATTGTAGATGCAACAGGGCGCTTTCTGCATCATCGACGTTTGCAGCCGCCTGCTCACCTGTCTTGGCGTTCGTTTCGTTGGGGTATGTTGGTTTGCCATCAGTCATTCTATGCCCGTACCGACTTGGCGAAAGCCATCCATTACAATCTCAGCTATCGTTTCTCTGCCGATGTAGACTGGTGCATACGTGTGATGAAAGAGTCTGCAAGGCTTCACCTGCCATTGCGCAATGTGGGTGCTGTCATCACCCATTATCTCGATGGAGGTATGTCGGTGCAGAACCATCGTGCTTCTCTCCGCGAGCGCTTCGAGGTGATGCGCACCCATTACGGGCTGCTCACTACGCTCTTTGTTCATGCCTGGTTTGTGGTTCGTAGCATCTTCAAAAGATAAGAGTTTCCTTCGTGATTTTATCTCGATAGTAGCTATGAGTGTAATTATGAGTGTAATAAGAAATCCATGATTTTCTTTTTATTATTTTTAAAATAATATGGTTTTTAAAAACTTATATTGAGATGAAAAAAAACCAATTCTATTTACTATTCATTATCTTATTGTTGTGGGCAAAAGCCCTTCATGCTCGAGAACAGATTAGTCGAAATATGTTTATGGTTACTAACCTTAATACAGAAAATGGACTTTCAAGTTCTCGAGTCTATTCTATCGTTGAGGCAGAGGATGGTGCAATGTGGATAAGCACCAAGCGAGGAGTAGACAGGTATAATGGTCAAGTAGTTACTAATTATACTTTAGCAACAGAAATGCAGTATAGTGATGCCAGTGGCAGAACCATCAAATTGCTACAGGATTGTAATCGTCAACTATATGCCTATGACAATAAGGGAAAGGTATATATATATAATAAGGATCAAGATGCTTTTATCTTGAAATATAATCTTCTCAATCTTTTAGGTAGAAGCACGGTGCTGAATGAGTTGTTGGTAGATTCTAAGGGTAATTTTTGGTTAGCCTTGGATCATGGACTCTATTGGTTGCAAGCTTCTGTCGATGAAAAAGAGATATCTCAGGAAAAAGCCAAAGGAAAGTATATTTTAAAGAATATTTATATTAACCATATCCAATTTGTTGGACAAAAACTTCTGGTTGGAACTTCTAAGGATGTTTATCAATATTCATTAGTAAGTTTAAAGATGGAAAAGAAGCTCAATGGCTTTTCTGTTGTGTCTTCTTATCATGATAGGGTTGCTCATCAAATATGGTTGGGTACTTTTCATCAAGGAGTCTTGGTCTTGGATGATAGAACTTGGAATCCTGTTTCTATGGTAGATTTTGGCTCTTTATTAAAAATACCACAGATTCCAGTACGTTCCATTATTCCTTATAAGAATGATGCCCTTTTGATGGCAGTAGATGGTGCAGGAATCTATGCTTTTGATAGAGTGTCAAAGCAGACCCATCTCATTTTAGACACCGAGGGGCGTCCTGGTTCTGTGCTGAAAGGTAACGGACTCTATACCTTGTGTTGTGACAGGTTTTGCGATTTATGGGTAGGCTCTTTCTCTGGTGGTGTTGATTTGGCCATTCCTATGGAGCGTTCATTGGAATATATCACTCATGGATATCTCAACAGTCAATCGCTCATGGATAATAGTGTGAATGATGTGTTTCAGAGTCGTGATGGGAAAATATGGTATGCAACAGACAAGGGAGTAAGTGTTTATGATGGCAAGAATAATTTGTGGCATCATGGATTGTATGGTAAGGTAGCGCTCACGATATGCCAGACAGCCAATGGTAGAATTTTGGTTGGAACGTATGGCAATGGTGTTTATCAGGTGAATAGTGATGGCAGCAGTAGCCTTGCCTATTCTGTGAGTAAAGGAAATCTCAAGAGTGATTATGTCTTCTGTATTTTTGCCGATAGTGATGACAATCTTTGGATAGGATGTTTGGATGGCGATATGGCATGTTTTCCTTCTCATCACTCGAGTCGAGAAGGAGGTAATAAGTCTGTTTTCTACCTACCCATCAAAGAGGTGCAATGTATCACGGAGTCGTTGGATAAGCGAAGTATTGCTGTGGGAACTTCCAATGGCTGTTATCTGATAGATAAGCATTCTTCTTTCCAGTTTCGCAGATTCTTCCAGGCAGAGCAATATTCCAATGTTGACATGAATTTATTTGTCAATAGTATGGTTTATCAAGATAGTCAGCATATATGGATAGCAACAGATGGTGGAGGTCTTATTTTTTATAATCTGAAAACGAATAAGATTCGTATTTATACCACTCATGAATCATTGCCCTCTAATTCTGTGTATGCACTTGTTAAGGGTGCAGATGGCAAGTTGTGGATAAGTACAGACAAAGGCTTAGCTCTTATGAACCATGGCAAGATAGTAAACCTCAATCTTTTCAAGGGTTTAGAGCGTGAATATAAACGAATGTCCGCGGTATGCACTTCGGATGGTAAGATTATGTTTGGTAGCAGTGATGGAGTTGTATCTTTAGCTTCTGCGTTTGCTAAAGGCTTAAATTATTCAGCTCCACTTCGTATTCGTGGCATAGAAGTAGAAGGCGTAGAGCCATCCGAATTTTGGAAGCAGCATATCCATGATATGTTGCAAGCAGGCAATTTACAACTATCTCATCACGAGAATACATTTACGATTTCATTTGAGAGCATCAATTATCAATATCAGCACGACATTCAATATCAGTATTACTTAGAAGGATTTGACCGTCAGTGGAGTAAACCATCTCCTTATCAATTTGCACGATTTGTCAATTTGCCTTCGGGTAATTATGTTCTCCATGTTAAGGCCATAGGCAGGAGCAATGGTAGAGAATTGGGAGTTACATCTCTGCAGGTTCATGTAGCTCAACCTTGGTGGAACACATGGTGGGCATGGATTGTATATCTCTGTATTCTGACAGCCATCTTATATTTTGCATGGCAGTATTATAAAGAACGATTGCAGCGCAGGTATTATGACGAGAAAATTAATTTCTTCGTCAATACAGCTCATAACATCCGTACTCCTTTAAGTCTGGTGTTGGCTCCTCTTGTTGATCTGTCTAAAGATTCTCACTTGAGTGAGAAGAGTCGTGCTTTTTTGGATATGGCGCAGCGCAACGGCAATAAACTGTTGAAGATGGTAACAGAATTGCTTGACTTCCAAAAGGTTGAGCAGTCGGTCGAACTGGTTCGTCTGCAAGATGTAGAATTGCCTATGTTCTTACGCTTGCAGGTGGAAAAATTTATAGTGGCAGCTCAGGAGAAGCATATTCATCTGAGTCTTGAAGCTTGTCCGCAGCATCTGGTTCATACAGATGTCAAGATGATGGATTTGATATTAGAAAATCTTCTTTCGAATGCTATCAAATATACGCCTGAAGGTGGAAAGGTTACATTATCGGCTTCCATCGAAGGGAAGACTGCGCAGATTCTGGTGAGTGATACGGGTATTGGCATTCCGAAAGCAGAAATTAAGAATATCTTCAAGAGTTTCTTCCGAGCTTCAAATGCCGTGAATTCGCAAGAAATGGGAAGCGGATTGGGGCTGATGCTTACCCGCCAACTCGTGAAGAAATTAGGTGGAAAACTTACTTTTGTTAGTGAAGAAGGCAAGGGTACTACCTTCCACGTAGTGTTGCCTTTGGGGAATTCTGCAGCATCTTCAACTCAACCTGTAGAAGAGGCAGAAAATGTAGAGACCATATCTTCTGATCATCAAGATGTTCATGATGAGGAAATGAAATCCGTGGCTTCTTCAGATGATCAGAATTCTGAAGTTTCGAAGGATACGCTTCTCTTTGTTGATGACAATGAAGATCTTCGTCAATACATCTGTATGACATTTAGTGATACTTATCGGGTGGTGGATGTGGAAAGTGGCGATGCCGCCTTGAAATATTTAGAAGATGGCGGAGAATGTGACATTGTTGTTTCGGATGTGATGATGCCTGGTATGCAGGGTGATGTACTTTGCCAACGCATCAAGGAAAACAAGGATACTTTCTGGTTGCCTGTCATCCTGCTTACTGCTAAGGCTGGGCGCAATTTTATGATTGAAGGACTTGGAATGGGGGCGGATGACTATATATCCAAGCCTTTCGACGCGGCTGTTCTTGCCAGTAAGATAGACAGTATGTTGAAGAATCGTCGCCGGTTGAGCCAATATTACATGGAACGAAGTCTTGCGCTTGTTAGAGGTGAGGTTTCTGCTAAATCAAATTCATCCAAACAGGTGATGGATTTGAATGTTGCTGATGAACCGATAGAAACTATCCAGACTTCTGATGAGAAAGAAGAGCAAGCTATTTTGAATCAACAAGACCAGGCCTTTGTGGAAAAAGCTACCCGTTTGGTTTTGAGTCATTTGAGCGATACCGACTTTAATATCGACCGTCTCTGTAGAGAAATGGCGATGAGTAGAACGCTTTTCTATGGCAAACTGAAGACCCTCACTGGTCAAAGTCCGCAGGATTTTATGCGATTGATTCGTTTGGAACAGGCTGCGTTGTACTTGAAACAGGGAGACAGCGTGTTGGATGTCTCAGTGAAAGCAGGTTTCGTGAATGTGAAGTACTTTAGTACTGTGTTTAAGAAACATTTTGGAGTATCTCCAAGTAAGTATCTGTAAATTAAGGCCTTAGTTAATATCAAGAGGTTTTGGTTTAGACGAAATGTCTGAATTGAAACCTCTTTTGTTTGTTATCAAACCCTCTTACTGTTCCTTTTTCCTATCTTTGCGGCCAGATTCTGTTGCGATATTGCAAACGGATTATTTTAAACGTAACAAAACAATCATACACCTTAAAATGAAAAGAAACATTTTGATTATTAGCCTCTTTTTAATAGGCATCTTCACATGTTTTTCATGCGAAGCAAACACGTTGCAGAAGAACTCATCCGAAGATTCAGATGGCGTATGCGAATCCATGCCTACTGCCCAGCAATGGAATAAAGACATTGTGGGATGGAATCTTGGCAACGAATTTGAGTGTTCTGCTCCTGGACAGGATGGCGAGTCGATGCAGATTGGCAACCCTGATGGTTCCATCCATGCAGAGACTGCTTGGGGCAATCCCGTTGTTACCAAGAAGATGATACAAGCCGTGAAGAAGGCAGGTTTCAATGCCATCCGTATTCCAATACGTTGGCAGTGCCACATTACCAATGCTCAGGCGATGAGCATCGACAAGGCTTGGATTGCTCGTATCAAGGAGGTAGTGGGTTGGTGTCTGGATAATGACCTTAAGGTTATCATCAATGTGCATCATGAAAAATGGCTCGAAGGTCGTCCTACCTATCAATATAAGAATGAAAACTGCCAAAAGCTTGCGCTCCTCTGGATGAATATCGCCTCTGAGTTTGCCAATTATGATTATCGTCTTGCTTTCGCAGGAACTAACGAAGTGCATATCAAAGATAATTGGGGCAAGCCTACTCCCGAGAATCTGGACGTTCAGAATGCATACAATCAGATCTTTGTGGATGTGGTTCGTGCTACGGGCGGTAATAATGCCAAGCGCCACCTTATCTTACAGACTTACGTTTGCAACCCTTGGTTTGGCATCGAGAATGGAGATTTCATCATTCCAAAGGATGCCGAAGGCAATGGCAACAACTATATGAGTGTGGAATTCCACTACTATCAGCCATGGAGCTACGCCGGTGATTGCACCTACGATTACTGGGGTGATGCTTACAAGGATGCTGGCAAGATACCTGCTGAAAACGAGAAGACGATGACGGATTTCTTCGACAAGGCGGTGAATACCTGGAGCAACAAAGGACTGGGTATCGTAATAGGAGAGTGGGGAGTAACCGATCATTATAAGTCAAACTCAGAGAAAGTGCATGAAAACATGACCTACTACTGTAAGTTCTTGACTACGGAGGCTCGCAAACGAGGCTTCTCTACTTTCGTTTGGGACAACAACCACTTCGGCAACGGCTCTGAGAAGTATGGCATCTTCGACCGTTTCAAGAGTATGAAGGTGAATGCTCCTTGGATTCTCGAAGGAATCTTTGGGAAAGAATAATGTTAAACTAAAAACAAAATATCAATTATGAGAAAGAAAACTATGTTTCTCGGCCTGCTCGGTGCAGGTTTGATGTGGATGCCTGCTTCTGCCGTTCTCGCTGCCCAGATGAACAATGCAGCTATGAGCGTTCAGCAGAGCCAAGGCATCAAGGGTACAGTGGTGGATGCCACTGGCGAAACCTTGATTGGTGCAAGCGTGAAGGTGGCCGGTACAACCAACGGTGCCGTTACCGATCTGGATGGTAACTTTACGTTGAACTGCAAGCCTGGAGCAATGCTCGAAGTAAGCTACATCGGTTACAAGACAGTGAAGGTGAAAGCTACTCCTGGCATGAAGGTGACGCTTCAGGAAGATGGTAAGGCCTTGAATGAGGTCGTTGTTACCGCCCTTGGTATCAAGCGCGACCGCAAGGCCCTCGGCTATGGCTTGGAGGAAGTGAAGGGTGAGGAACTCACCAAGGCGAAGGAAACCAACGTCATCAACTCTCTTTCAGGTAAGGTGGCTGGTCTTGTGGTACAGAACACCGCTGGCGGTGCTTCTGGTTCTACCCGCGTGCTTCTTCGTGGTAATACAGAAATGGCAGGCAATAACCAGCCTCTCTACGTGGTGGATGGTGTGCCTTTGGATAATACCAACTTTGGCAGTGCGGGCGAGGCCGGTGGTTATGACCTCGGTGATGGTATCTCTGCCATTAATCCAGATGATATTGAGTCCATGACCGTATTGAAAGGTCCTGCTGCTTCTGCTCTCTATGGTAGCCGTGCTTCCCATGGTGTTATCTTGATTACGACCAAGAAGGCGGAGAAGGATAAGATTTCCGTGGAGTACAATGGTTCTTTCACTTTCGATACCCAGTTGGCTAAATGGGACGACATCCAGGAGATATATGGTGCTGGCTTCAATGGCGAGCTTCCTAATTCGAGCTCTTCTGGTACGAACTCAAGTTGGGGTCCTAAGGCCGATGACTTCATGTTCAAATATTTCGATGGCGAGGAACGTCCATTCATGATGCATCCTAACAATACTTCTGGTTTCTTCCGCACAGGTTTCACTACCCAGAACTCTGCCATCCTCTCAGTAAATTCCGGTAAGACGGGTATGCGTTTCTCTGTTACGGATATGCGCAACAAGGATATCTTGCCCAATACCAATATGAGTCGTGACAACTTCAACCTCCGTGTGAATACCTCTGCTGGTCCTGTTGACTTCGACTTCACCGCCAACTATACTCGTGAGAAGGTAAAGAACCGTCCTGCCCTTGGTGACTCTCAGAGCAACGTGGGTAAGAACCTCATGACCTTGGTGGGTACCTACGACCAGGCTTGGCTGAAGCACTATGAGGATGCCGATGGCAACTACTCCAACTGGAATGGTAACGATCAGTATAACAAGAATCCATACTGGGATCTCTATAAGAACAGCAATACATCCGACAAGGACGTGTTCCGTTTTACGGGTAAGGCCATCTGGAACATCAACAAGCACCTCAAGTTGCAGGGTACCATCGGTACCGACATCAACAGCATGAACTTCGAGGACTTCATCGCCAAGACAACTCCAGGAACTCCTGCCGGAAAGCTTACTGACCAAATCTTCAACAACCGCACACTTAACGCCGAGATACTCGCCCTCTACAACAATTCATGGGGCGACTTCGATGTCAACGCTACCGCAGGTGGTAATATCTTCAAGGTGAACAACAAGACCACTACCAACGTCGGTCTCAACCAGCAGATGAATGGCATCCAGAACATCATGAACTATCAGGAGCAGAACACTCGTGAGAGCATGTACAAGAAACAGATCAGCTCTCTCTATGCCAGCGCAAGCCTCGGCTACAAGCATACTTACTATTTGGAGGGAACCCTCCGTGGCGATAAGTCGTCTACGCTCCCTACAAATAACAATACATACGTATATCCATCTGTGTCGGGTAGTTTGGTTTTCTCTGAGTTTATCAAGAACAAGAAGTTCATCAATTATGGTAAGATTCGCGCATCTTGGGCAAAGGTAGGTAGCGATACCGATCCATACCTGTTGGCACTCAACTATACCATAGGCAAGTACAGCTACTCGGGTTATACCATCGGTATGATAGCCAACTCAACACAGCCAAACAAGGATTTGAAGCCTACAATGACAGGTTCTTACGAGGTAGGTTTGGAGATGAAGTTCCTTAACGGACGCTTGGGCTTGGATGCCACCTATTACAACCAGAACTCCAAGAACCAGATTTTGAGTTTGGCTTCAACCACCACCTCTGGCTATGCTTACCGCCTCATCAATGCCGGTGAGATTCAGAACAAGGGTATCGAGATTGCCCTCAATGCCCGTGCCTTGCAGATCAAGGACTTCGCTTGGGACTTGGGTGTCAACTTCTCGAAGAATACCAACAAGGTGAAGTCGCTCACCGATGGCATGGACTACTTCGAGTTGGCGAAGGCAACCTGGTGCGGTGTTTCTGTAGGTGCCAAGGTAGGTGAGAACTATGGAGCCATCCGTGGACACGACTTCCTCTACAACGACAAGGGACAGGTGGTTGTCGATGCAGCTACTGGTCTTCCAAAGATTGACCAGAAAATCAAGACCATCGGCAACTCTACTTGGGACTGGACAGGTGGTTTCTACTCAACCTTCAGCTACAAGAACTTCCGCCTCTCTGCATCCTTCGATGTGAAGGTAGGTGCCGACATCTACTCTATGTCCATGCGTTCCGCATACCAGACAGGTAAGGCAAAGGGAACATTGGCAGGTCGTGAGGAGTGGTACACTTCCGAGGAGGCTCGCAAGGCTTCGGGTATGGACCTTGCCGCATGGCGTGCAGCTGGTAACTGCAAGGGACTCGTAGTGGATGGTGTTATCGACAATGGTGATGGTACTTATCGCAAAAACGACATCGCCGTGAACCCTGAAGATTACTGGAAACATGTGACACAAGGCGTGCAGAGTGCCTTCGTTTACGACAACTCTTACGTGAAGTGTCGTGAGATTACTTTTGGCTATACCTTCCCAGAGAGCATCCTGGGCAAGTATGTCAAGGGCTTGACCGTATCCTTCGTGGCTCGTAACCCATTCATTGTTTGGAAGAACATTCCTAACATCGACCCAGACTCCAGCTACAACACCTCAGGTCTCGGTCTGGAATATGGTTCCCTGCCATCTCGCAAGAGTTATGGTTTGAACGTGAACGTGAAGTTCTAATCTCAAAAAAATGAATCAATTTCTTAAGAAGAGTTCTAATATATAATAAGGTAAGAAAATGAACAATATAATCAAGAAATATATAGGTAAGAGCAGCCTGATGATGGCTTTCGCCCTGATGGCAACAGGCACTGCGATGACTTCTTGCTCAGATGATACCTTGAGCAACATCAATACCGACGAGACCAAGGTGAGCGAGCTCGACCCTAACGCACAGTTGACAACAGCTTTGTTGCAGACTTACGGTGACTTCAGTCTGATGGATACCTACCGTAACTATATAACTGGTTTCCCACAGTATTTCGCTGGTGGTTGGAATGTAACCAATTACGCTGGTTCTAATTTCAGAGAAGATGATATATCCCGTCGAGTTTGGGACCGCTATTATGAAATCAGTATCAAGAACCTTGTGGATGCCATCCACAATTCTGCAGACAAGGCAAACTTGAATGCGGCACTTCGTATCCATCGTGTCTATCTCACGGCAGTTTTGGCAGATACCTACGGTGACGTGCCTTGTTCGGAGGCAGGTCTGGGTTATATCTCAGGTATCTCCAACCCTAAGTATGATACCGTAGAGGAACTCTACAGCTGGTTCTTCGAGGAACTTGACGCTTGCGAGAAGCAGCTTGGCACAGGTACCGACCACATTTCTGGTGATGTCACCAGCATGGGTGGTGATGTAGCTCGGTGGAAGAAGTATGCCAATGCACTCCGTATGCGCTATGCCATGCGCATTTCCGATGTTAATCCACAGAAGGCAAAGGAAGAGTTTGAGAAGGCTGTGGCTGCCGGTGCCATCGCCAGTGCAGCCGATGATGCTTATATCAAGTATGCTGATGCACCTTATACATATTATGATGGTGCCAACGACTACGATTTCCGTGCCAATGCATTGAGCGAGACTCTCTATGGTCAGGATGCCCAATCGCCTACCATGATATGCTCTACCTTGTTCTATCAGTTGCAGAATACCAATGACCCTCGTCTCTATCGCATCTGCCGTCACTACTACAATATCAAGCGTAGTCAGGTGAAGCCGGATAAGGAGCAGAACATCGACTTGACCGATGATTTCCTGGCTTACTTCCAGAGCAAGGGTCTCGGTGAAGAGCCTTGCAACCCTGGTGCAGCCTGGTACACAGACTGGATGAATCCAGCTACGTTGGATGACCTTCCTACTTTGAAGAAGTATGCAGAGATTGACGAGAACACTTATGCCAACTCTGATTATATAGCCCGAGCTGGTCGTCCTTGCCTGAACATCGACTTCGAGATGCCTTCTTGCCCTGGCGACTTGATGAGCTATGCTGAGGTGGAGTTCCTCAAGGCTGAGGCTGCAACCAAGGGTTGGAATGTAGGTGGTGGTGATGCTGAGAGTCACTACGAGGCAGGTGTTCGTGCCAGCATGGAGTTGCTCAACAACTACTATCTTACATCCAACAAGATTTCCAAGGAAGAGATCAATGAGTTCATTGCCAACAATCCGTTGGGTGACAATCCTAAGGAGACCATCAACACCCAGGCTTGGATTCTCCACATGATGAACCCTTCTGAGGGTTGGGCTAACATGCGCCGCTCTGACTATCCTGCCATCTTGAATCGTGATCTCTTGACCAAGGAGGGTTTCACTTATACGGATCCCGATTGGTCAATGCCTGTCCGCTTGCAGTATCCTGAGTTGGAAGCTCAGTACAACAATGCCAACTACAAGGCTGCCATCGACCGCATGGGTGGTACAGACGATTGGCACAAGCGCCTCTGGTGGGACAAGGCTGATGTAAACCTTCAGCCAGACTTCAATCCTCCATTCGGAAAGGGATATCGCAAGTAGTGTTTAATGTTAAGTGTTAAATGTTAAGTCTTATAGGACAATAGAATAGAACAAATGATTATGAATAAGACAATGAAACAATATAAGGGAAAAGTCTTGAAGGCTATGATGATGCTCTTAGCCATGAGTTTCGCACTGGCTGGTACATCTACCTTGTCTTCTTGCTCCTCTGACGACGATCCTTTCTTCACCGTATCAGAAGATGACAATCCTCGTATCTTGAATACCAACTTGGCTGACCTGACGTTGGATCGCAAGACCAAATTGAACTTGGAAATTAAAGTCACTCCTGTTCACTACACAACAGTGACATGGTGGCTCGATGGCACGCAGATTTATGAAGGTACCACCATCGACCAGACTTTGCCTGTAGGTAATCATGAACTGAAGATTGTGGCAACCACCACCAAGGGCAAGAGCACATCCCGCACCTTGAAAGTTACCGTAACTCCTGCTGCCGATGATCCAGCCTTGGGTACCAATGCCATCGAGCTTTGGGTAGCTCCTGGTGCTGAGACCACTATCCATAAGTGCAAGAATCTCGGTACAGTTGCTAAAGTAATGGTAGGTGGCAAGGAAGTAGCCTTCGAGGTTCTCGAAGAGGGCACAGCCTTGAAGCTCACAGCTCCTACAGATTTGGAGAATGGTGACTATGATATCACTTTGGTAGATGGTGAGGGCAACCAGTTCCCAGGCGGAATCATCAAGGTAACCACTGAGGCTCGCCCATCTATGGAGAATACCCTCTGGGAAGGTGAGTTTGCCGTAACATGGGGTACACCATTCGAAGCCTTGAAGGATACCTTCCTATCAAAGGTGCATGTTGGCACCATCCTCCGTGTCTATGTAGATGGAAATGGCCAGGGTACCGCTACCACAGCTTGGTGGAACAACATCCTTACTGGTAAGGCCGACCCAGAACGTGGCGACATCATGGTGACTGGTCCTGCTACATGGGAGTTTGAACTGACCGACCTCTCTATCCAACTCTTGACAGAGCAGAATGGTTTCCTTCTCGTGGGTGACGGTTACACCGTAAAGAAAGTAACTATTGAATAACATATTAGAAAGATTTCCGTTTTTATCATAAAACGTCAAACCTTTACTGTTTATGAAGAAAATATTATTATCTATTTCAATGTTGGCATTGGCTTATACAGCCAGTGCCAATGTTCCAGTTATCAAGAGCGACCCTAAGATAGAGGCTCAGGTAGAACAAACCCTGAAGAAACTCACCTTGGAGGAAAAGATAGGTCAGATGATGGAATTGGTGACCGACCTCTTTGGTGCCAACGACAAGAACGGTGTGTTCTATATCGACGAGCACAAGACCGATTCTATCCTTTCCCGCTATAAGATCGGCTCTATCCTCAACGCTCCTAATACCTGCGCACCAACCGCCAAGCAGTGGGAGAAGTACATCGCGCAAATCCAGAAGATCTCGATGAAGCGCATCGGCATCCCTTGTGTCTTCGGTCTCGACCAGAACCATGGTTCTACTTATACACAGGGCGGAACCCTCTTCCCGCAGAACATCAATGTGGCTGCCACCTTCAATCGTGAGATAGCTCGCCGTTCGGCTGAGGCTACTGCTTATGAGACTCGTGCCGTGAGCGTGCCTTGGACTTATAGTCCTACCGTTGACCTCGGTCGTGATGCCCGTTGGCCTCGCATTTGGGAGAACTTTGGCGAGGATTGCTACCTCAGTTCAGAGATGGGCAAGGCGATGGTCTATGGTTTCCAGGGTGAGGACCCAAACAACATCGACCAGTATCATATTGCCACTTCAATGAAGCACTTCATGGGCTATGGTGTGCCTTGGACCGGTAAAGACCGTACGCCAGCCTATATCTCTCCTGCCGACTTGCGAGAGAAGCACTTCGCTCCTTTCCTGGCGGGTCTGCAGGCTGGAGCCTTGACCGTGATGGTGAATTCCGCTTCCGTCAACGGTATGCCGATGCACGCTAACAAGGAAATCCTGACAGGATGGCTGAAGGAAGAGACAGGATGGGATGGTGTGCTCATCACCGACTGGGCAGACATCAACAATCTCTATACTCGTGAGATGGTGGCAAAGGACAAGAAGGATGCGCTCCGCATCGCCATCAATGCCGGTATCGACATGATTATGGAACCTTATTCTTGCGATGCTTGTGGCTACCTTATCGAACTGGTGAAGGAAGGTAAGATTCCGATGAGTCGCATCGATGATGCCTGCCGTCGTGTGCTTCGCATGAAGTACCGTCTCGACCTCTTCAAGAACCCAACCCAGAAACTGAAGAATTATCCTAAGTTTGGTGGCGAGGAGTTTGCCAAGCTCGCCTTGGAGGGAGCTACCGAGAGTATGGTGCTCCTGAAGAACAAGGGTAATATCCTTCCTTTGCAGCATGGCAAGAAGATTTTCCTCACGGGTCCTAATGCCAATCAGATGCGCTGCCTGGACGGTGGATGGAGCTATACTTGGCAGGGCCATCGTGCCGATGAGTTTGCCGGCAAGTACAACACCATCTATGAGGCTTTCTGCAATGAGTATGGCAAGGAGAATATCATCTTGAACCAGGGTGTTACCTATAATGAGAAAGGTAAGTACTGGGAGGAGAATGAACCTCAGATTCAGGGCGCAGTTGATGCAGCAAAGAATGTTGATGTTATCGTTGCCTGCATCGGTGAGAACTCTTACACAGAGACTCCGGGCAATCTGACCGACCTTTGGCTTTCAGAGAACCAGCGCAATCTCGTGAAGGAACTCGCCAAGACCGGTAAGCCTGTCATTCTGGTATTGAATGAAGGTCGCCCTCGTCTCATCGCTGACATTGAACCATTGGCACAGGGCATTATCGACATCCTTATCCCTGGCAACATGGGCGGAGATGCCTTGGTTGGCTTGGTATCGGGCAAGTCAAACTTCAGTGGCAAGATGCCTTACACCTATCCTAAGGAAATCAATTCGCTCGCCAACTACGACTTCAAGAAGAGTGAGGAAGTGGGTACGATGGAGGGTGCTTACGACTACAATGCGAAGATTACCCAGCAGTGGGGCTTCGGATATGGTTTGAGCTACACCTCTTATCAATATAGCAACCTGAAGGTTTCCCAGTCTGACTTCCGCCACGGCGACATCATCAAGGTGAGCGTGGATGTGAAGAATACGGGCAAGGTGGCAGGCAAGGAGAGTGTTCTCCTGTTCAGCAGCGACCTTATTTCCAGCATGGTTCCTGATGGCCGTCGCCTCCGTGCTTTCGATAAAATAGAGCTTCAGCCGGGTGAAACCAAGACTGTTACTTTCGATTTGAATGCCGATGATCTTGCTTTCGTAGGTTATGATGGCAAGTGGGTATTGGAGGAAGGCGATTTCAAGTTGATGATAGCCGACCAGAGTGCCGATATCCATTGTGAGAAAACTTATCAGTGGCAATCGGCTAACCGATAACCCAATCATGATGGATGACATGACAAAATCCTGAGCAACTTATTGTTGCTCAGGTGCTTATAAAAAATATTAAATGATAGTGATGCGGAATTAAGGTAATACAATTATTTTGAGTAAAATGAATATATGAGTAAAAGAAAAGTTTATGTTGTCCCAGAGGTGAGGATCGTAGAGGTTTGTCAGGAGAATCTGATGAACAATCCTACGTCATGGTCTGACGGCTGGGGCAATAAGAATACGATTATCGAAGGTAATCCTGGCGGTGGAAGTGATCCTAATCCTAATCCTAATCCTGATCCCTATGCCGCCAAATGGCATGGTTTTAATGCGTGGGATGATGATATTAAGTATTGATAATGTATAATAAAATTATAAGATGAAGATGAAACTCTTTTTCAGAATTTCGGTGCTTGCCTTGTGCATCTTGATGTCCTTGTCGTCTTTTGCTGACGATAAGAAGGATAGAATTAGTGTAGAGGATATAGACTGGTCTAAAAATAATCAGAGTTTAGAGACAATTGTCAGCACTTCGGCTGATCCGACAAAAACATATTTGTATGCAAAAGGTGCCAAAAAGTTTGTGACAGTGGGTGGCCGCTATGGAGCTCAGCCTATTCTGGCAGAAGTGGGTATGAACTTCTATGTAGAGAAGGTCGCCGACGATACTAACGGTCGTTATTACATCCATTCATGGGTGCATAATCCTACAACTGCTCACGAAGACGGAACTGCCGACTATCTTGGTGTCGAGCCTACCATGGATACTGATCAGCGCATCTTTCTTACTGATCCGAAAGATGAAACTAAGAAGTCCATTTATTTGTATGTGGATCGTGGAATTCGCAATGTCGATGATAAGAATGAAAATTCTTCTCCCGATAGGATTAAATGGTATATTGACTCTGTTGGTACCAATAATGGTTATAAAATCTATTCTAAGTGGACAGACAATCAGGGGGGATATACCGATGGTGAACTGCGAAATTATTACTTGAGTTATTACGAAGGTCCTACAGAAGAAAAACCATAGAAGAAATTCCTGGTGGTTACTACGGACGAAAGCCTGGCTGAGACGTTCTATTTCATCAAGATAGATAACTACCTTAACGTCATTAATAGCCAGAATAAAAAGTATATCAATGTATCTGGTCTTGTGCAGGATGCTCGTTTCGAACGAAACAACAAGGGTATTGATGGTGATTTGCATGGCGATTATAATGATGAGTCAAACAATGTTTGGCAGTTCCGTTACGACAGAAGCGACCATGCCTATGTTTACCCACATTTGCAGGATAATGTGGAAGAACTGGCGTATATGACGGCTTGGGTAGGCTCTGAAGGCAGCAGTTCTGGTAATCAAGGCAATTATTTGATTCAGAAAATTACAGGCTTGAAGCCGGGTCTTTATCGTGTCAATTGCCAAGGTTTTTATTTTAATCCTGGTAATATAGACGACAAGGACAACACTTCTTTTGTTTTTGCCTCGCAAAACATTGATAATATAAGCAATCAGACAGCTCTGAAGACCATTGAATCCAACGACTGGTATAAGATGCGTGACGGGACCTTTAATGGTTCAGCAATAAATGGTGGCTTGAATGGTTTTAAGAATATTTCTATCAAGCATTGTGTCAATGCCGGAAAAATATTCGCAGAGAGCAATCCTTATGAAGACAAGGATGTGGACAGTCGTAAGTACGACAGCAGTGTGGCAGTCCTCGTAAAGGCGGATGATGGCTCAACGACGGGTACGGGTACTCTCTACATCGGTGCTGGCAAGAAAGCCAACGGGGAAGGCTATGCCTTTTTTGACAATTTCCAACTTTTCTATATGGGAAACAAGGAGTGGTATCTCGATGCTACGAACAAAAGCACCGATGAGTTTACCATAAGCACCGATGGCACTCCAAGTGGCATCAACCGCAATCCTGTGGGTGATAACCATTATGAATTCCCCGTTACTTACAACATACGCCGCTACTTCAACGTGGGCAAGTGGGAAAGCCTGATTCTTCCTTGCTCACTGACGGGCGACCAGGTAAAACAGACATTCGGAGGCGAGCAGGGGGTGCAACTCAGTGCCTTTAAGGAGGTGAAAGGAACCTGTGTCTATTTCAGGGCTGTTAATCTTGATAACGAGGGTATCGTTGCTGGCACGCCTTATATCATCAAGGTGGGCAAGCAGGCTGATATCGAGTCAAAGAATATTGAATACACATTCCCTTGGGGTAACGATGCCAAGGTAAAGGTAAAAGGACCTATCTATCAGGTAAAGGGTGTTGTTCCTCCTACATTTACTGGTAATGGTGTGACAACAGAAGATAAAACTTCTACTGGTGGTTATAAGGTTCAGTTCCAGGGCTTCTATTACAAGCCAGAGTACGCTCCTGCTGGAGCATACGTGGTAAATAACGGTAATATGTATCATCTCACTTCTGCTTGGTACAACTTTGTGGGTACAAGTTGGTATGTCACCATAACAGATGCAAAAGGCATTCCCGCGAAGCTCTCGTTCAGCTTTGATGGTGATTCTTCTACGACAGCCATAGAGAACGTGACAAGACAAGAGGACGCTGCGGTTCAAACCGATGGGTTTGTTTATAACCTGAGCGGGCAACGCGTGGGCACCCGTAATAATATGAGCAATCTTTCTTCTGGCATATACGTCGTGGCTGGTAAAAAGTTTGTTGTTAAGTAATGTATGAATGTCAAATCATGAATGTAATAGAGAAGAGCATTCTTGGCAAGAATTGAAGGCGGATGCCTTGGCGGATGATTTCTGCCAAGGCATCACGCACAGCTCGGAAGGAATATACCCCAATTCGGGATAAAATAGCGATTAGTTGCATGTGAAGACAGATACGCGAGTTCTCTTCCCATGCCATCAGACATGGGCTGTATATAAAGAATCGAAAATGACTAATGACTAAATACAAAAATCAGGCTCACCCCTTATGGAGCGAGCCTGATTGAATTAGATTTTCCTGTCAC
>ENA-ORUX01000314-ORUX01000314.1-human-gut-metagenome-genome-assembly--contig:-NODE-314-length-48382-cov-4.549155_pt1 | contig 48382 bp, 33 predicted proteins | sample MGYA00242087_ERZ509225 | MGnify/ENA primary metagenome ERZ509225 (study PRJEB26280, sample SAMEA2338864) | human gut metagenome | biome: human gut; feature: human-associated habitat; material: faeces... | reverse complement strand
GCCGCCACGGCAACAAGGGTGTTATTTCCCGTATTCTGCCGCGCGAAGACATGCCGTTCCTGCCGAGCGGCGAACCGGTACAGATTGTGCTGAATCCGTTGGGCGTACCTTCCCGTATGAACATCGGACAAATTCTGGAAAACCATCTGGGCTGGGCAGCACGTGCACTCGGCATGCAGATTGAAAACAATGCAGAAGGCCTTGTAGAACGCCTGACCGGTGTTGGCTATGATGTTGAAAAATACGGCATCCCCGAAACCGTTGAAATCGGCAAATTCGGTGATAAGAGCATTAAAGCCGTACAGATTTCCGTACCGGTATTTGACGGTGCTCACGAAAAAGATATTAATGATGCGCTTGACCTTGCAGGTATCGACCGCAGCGCCAAAACCACGCTGTATGACGGCCGTACCGGCGAACCGTTCGATAACAAAGTTACTGTCGGCTTAACTTACATGCTCAAACTGCATCACCTTGTTGATGATAAAATCCATGCCCGCAGCACCGGTCCGTACTCCCTTGTTACCCAGCAGCCTCTCGGCGGCAAGGCGCAGTTCGGCGGCCAGCGTTTCGGCGAAATGGAAGTTTGGGCGCTGGAAGCATACGGCGCAGCTTACACTTTGCAGGAAATTTTAACCGTAAAATCCGACGATGTTGTCGGCCGTGTTAAAACCTACGAAGCCATCGTTAAAGGCGAAAACGTTCCTGAACCTGGTGTTCCGGAATCCTTTAAGGTACTTATTAAAGAACTTCAGTCCATCGGCCTTGACATTAAAGTGCTCAACGAGGACGAAGAAGAAATTTCCCTGCGTGATACCGATGACGATATCAACGAAACAGCCCGCAAGCTGGACCTTGACATCGACGGTGCTATCCCCGAAGCTCCTAACACGGAGATTGTACAGGATGACTACACCACCGACAGTGATGACAGTGCAGCGGAAGACCCCGATTTTGATTTGATTGCCGATATTGGCAACATGAATATGGAAGCAAAAGATGCGGATGACGCCGCCAGTGAAGATATGGAATAGAAGGGAGCGATCGGTTCTTGTTAGACGTAAATAATTTTGAATCTATGCGTATCGGCCTGGCTTCACCGGAGCAAATCAGGGCTTGGTCCTATGGCGAAGTAAAAAAACCGGAAACCATCAATTACAGAACTTTAAAACCGGAACGTGACGGTTTGTTCTGCGAAAGAATTTTCGGGCCTACCAAAGACTGGGAATGCCATTGCGGCAAATATAAAAGAATCCGCTATAAAGGCATTATCTGCGACAAGTGCGGCGTTGAAGTAACCCGTGCCAAAGTACGCCGTGAGCGTATGGGCCATATTGAACTGGCTGCACCTGTATCCCATATCTGGTATTTCAAAGGTATTCCGAGCCGCATGGGGTTAATTCTTGATATTTCCCCGCGTTCTCTGGAAAAAGTACTGTACTTTGCCAACTACATTGTATTAGATCCGGGCAGCACTCCGCTGACTAAAAAACAGCTGCTGACCGAAAGCGAATATATTGAAAACCGTGATAAATACGGCAGCGCATTTAAAGTAGGTATGGGCGCTCAGGCAATTAAAACCTTATTACAGGAAATTGACCTGCCCAAACTTACCGCAGAACTGCGCGCAGAACTGAAAGAAGTAAGCGGCCAGCGCAAAATCCGTGCTGTACGCCGCCTGGAAGTTTGCGAAGCCTTCTTGAAATCCGGCAACCGCCCGGAATGGATGATTCTGGATGTTGTACCGGTTATTCCGCCTGAACTGCGCCCGATGGTTCAGCTGGACGGCGGACGCTTTGCAACGAGCGACCTTAACGATTTGTACCGCCGCGTTATTAACCGTAACAACCGTTTGAAACGTTTGCTTGAACTTAACGCGCCGGATATTATCGTACGTAACGAAAAACGCATGCTGCAGGAAGCAGTTGACGCCCTTATCGACAACGGCCGCCGCGGCCGTCCGGTAACCGGTCCGGGCAACCGCCCGCTGAAATCCCTTTCCGATATGCTGAAAGGCAAACAAGGCCGTTTCCGTCAGAACCTTTTAGGTAAACGCGTTGACTACTCCGGCCGTTCCGTTATCGTTGTAGGACCGGAACTTAAAATGCACCAGTGCGGCCTGCCGAAGGAAATGGCACTGGAGCTGTTTAAACCTTTTGTAATGAAACGCCTTGTTCAGAGCGGACAGGCAACCAATATCAAAAATGCAAAACGCATGGTAGAACGCGCCAACAATGTAGTTTGGGACGTTTTGGAAGAAGTAATTAAAGAACATCCTGTATTCCTTAACCGTGCACCGACGCTGCACAGACTCGGTATTCAGGCATTCGAGCCTATCCTTACCGAAGGCCGTGCAATTAAGCTGCATCCTTTGGTATGTACAGCATTCAACGCCGACTTCGACGGTGACCAAATGGCAGTGCATCTGCCGCTTTCTGCGGAAGCACAGGCAGAAGCAAGAATTTTGATGCTTTCCGTTAACAATATTCTGGCACCGAAAGACGGAAAACCTGTTGCCGTACCTACCCAGGATATGGTTTTGGGCTCTTATTACATCACCATGGTGAAAGAAGGAGCCAAAGGCGAAGGCATGCGCTTCAGCAGCATTAACGAAGCTATGCTGGCATACTTCCATAAGGTTGTTGATTTGCAGGCACGCATTCAGGTTTATGTACCTAACAAAGATATTTACGGCGAAGAAAAGAACGAAGGCGTAAGCCTTGTCACCACTACGCCGGGCAATATCATGTTTAACGAAGACCTGCCGAAAGAACTGCAGTACTTCCATCAGGAAACCGAAAAGAATGCAGCCGGCGAAGAGGTTAAGGTTTGGCATTTAAGCAAACTTATCAACAAAAAAGAACTGGGCAACCTTGTTGCCAAAGCACACAAGCTGTTTGGCAACCTGCGTACCGCCGAAATTCTTGATATTGTTAAAAAGAACGGTTATGACAACGCCTGCAAGGCAGGTATTTCCATCGCCGTATCCGATATTAAAATCCCGAAAGAAAAACAGCAGATTTTGGCTGACGCCGAAAAACAGATTGATAAAACCGAGCGCATGTTCCGCCGCGGCTTAATGAGCGAGGACGAACGTTACCGCAAGGTTATTGAAATCTGGAGCCAGGCAACGGACGACGTTACCGCAAAACTGATGAGCGCTACCATGGATAAATTCAATTCCCTGAACATGATGGCAGACTCCGGTGCCCGCGGCAACACCCAGCAGATCCGTCAGCTGGCAGGTATGCGCGGCCTTATGGCTGACCCGTCCGGCCGTATTATCGACCGTCCTATCAAGGCAAACTTCCGTGAAGGCTTAACCGTATTGGAATACTTTATTTCCACCCACGGTGCCCGCAAAGGCCTGGCCGATACCGCACTGCGTACGGCTGACTCCGGTTACCTTACCCGCCGCCTTGTAGACGTTGCGCAGGATGTTATTGTACGCGAGGATGACTGCGACGTTGTAACCTTTAACCTTGTTAAAGAACGCAGCCGCCTGTGCAAACAAACCCTTGGCGCAAGCCAGAACAAACTGCGCGAAACCGTTATCGGGCGCAACCTTGCTTCCGGCGTTGAAAGCCCTGTAACCGGCGAACTGATTGCCGAAGCAGATACCGTTATTACGGAAGATATTTACAATAAACTTATTGCAGGCCACGTGCTTGAAGTTAACCTGTATGCAACCGATGATATGGACGGCGAAGCAACTGAAACCGTTCAGATTAATATCAGCAGCGAAGATGCTAACAAGGTAATGAAAGAACATCTGATGCATCACTTCAACGGCAAAGAAGTTGCCGAAGACGTTGTTAACGCCGAAGGTGAAGTACTGGCACATGCAAAAGATACTTATACCGAGGCAATGATTGACGCAATTTTGGCAGACGGTACTGTCCGCGAAATGAAAGTGCGCAACAATGCTATTGAAGGTATCGAAATCGGTGCTATTACCGAAGGCAAGAACAAACAGACGGTTATCGAATCTCTGCGTGACCGTATTGTTGGCCGTAACCTTGCCGAAGATATTCTGGATGAAAACGGCGAAGTGCTCTATCATATCAACGATTACGTTACCGAAGATATGGCAGACAGAATTGCAACCCTGCGCGAAACCGTTAAAATCCGCAGTGTGCTTAACTGCAAATCTAAAGTTGGCGTTTGCCGCAAATGCTATGGCCGCAACCTTGCAACCGACAGAAATGTTGATGTCGGCGAAGCAGTTGGCACCATTGCAGCTCAGGCAATCGGCGAACCTGGTACCCAGCTTACCATGCGTACGTTCCATACTGGCGGCGTAGCAGGCGGCGATGATATTACCCAGGGCTTGCCGCGTGTTGAAGAATTGTTTGAAGCACGCAAACCGAAACACCCCGGTATTTTGGCAGAAACTACCGGCGTTGTGCATATTGCCGAAGAAGGCGGCCAGCGTAAAATTACCATTACCGATAAAGACGGCATGGAAGAAGTTTATGCTATTCCGTACGGCGCAAAACTTGCTGTTACCGAAGGGCAGGAAATCGAAAAAGGCGACCGCCTTACCGAAGGTTCCCTCAATCCGCATGATATTATCCGCATCAGCGGCGTGCGCGCAACCCAGCGTTATCTGGTACAGCAGGTACTCGGCGTTTACAAATCTCAGGGCGTAGAAATTAATGATAAGCACATTGAAGTTATGGTACGCCAGATGATGCGTAAAGTACGTATCGACGAAGCAGGCGATACTACGATGCTGCCGGGCGAATATGTTGATATCGGTGAATTTGAAGAACAGAACAGCGAGATGCTTGACCGCGGCTTACAGCCGGCAGAAGGCCATCCGATTCTTCTGGGTATTACCAAAGCATCTTTGGCAACCGATTCTTTCCTGTCTGCGGCTTCTTTCCAGGAAACCACACGTGTACTTACAGACGCAGCTATTAAAGGCAAGGTTGACCCGCTGCTCGGCCTTAAAGAAAACGTTATTATCGGTAAACTCATTCCGGCAGGTACCGGCATGAGCAGATACCGTGATGTTAAAGTAAAATACAATAACGTGCCTACTAATAACTGATTTTACTGCGCAACAGCAGAAAAACTTAATAAGTTGTAATAGGTAAAGTAAACCACCCTGTTTATTCCGTTTGGAGTAATCAGGGTGGTTTTGTTTTTAGCTGAGTCGCCGGTTAGCAATGAGCTGGAAGCGAAGTTGATAACTGTGACAGCGAAGCTACGCAAATTTCATGACTGAATAGGGAGTGAAATTTGTGAACCTTAATATAATAAAAAAGATAAACTTCTAATGTCAGCATCAAATTTGTTGTGACGTTATTTTTTTAGATGAGTCATTGATATCCCGCATCACCGGCAGTGCGGCTTACCGTAAAACTACGTTGCCGCGCTAACCTACCGGCAGGGATAAAGTTTCACCAAGACCAGTAAAAGTTAGATTTACTCTAACGGAAATGTCTTGCGGGGGGGGTAAAGGTATGGTAAAATAACATTATAAAATAATGCAAAATAAAATTATAAATTTCATTACAATTAATAAAACGTAAGAGGGATAACCGTGGCAGAAAATCTGCAAAAAATAAATAAGTATACCAATATTATTCTACCATTCGTATTAATATGTGTTGATTACATGGCCATAGTATGTGCAGAAGAACTTGCCTTCAACTTCCGTAACTTCTATACCGGTAATCACAGCCTGCATATCTCCTGGCTCAACTTTTGGGTAGTATTCCCGCTACTTTATTTAATCTTCTTAAATATTGAACAGCTCTATAACCGCCGCGCGCAGTTCTGGCAGATAATCCAAAAACTCTTTATCACCAGCTGCTACGCTGTTACAAGTATTATCATATTACTCTATATAGCGCGCATTGCAGGTTCAACTTCCAGAATGTTTATAGCAGTTTTCTGGATATCGAGCTTTATACTGCTTGTCATCTTTCGCTACATAGTAAAAAAGATACTTGAAAAATACCAGTTACTGCAAATACCGGTACTTATCATCGGCGCAGGCAAAACAGCAGAACTGTTAGTACAAGGCATCAAAAATGACGCTGGTATGGGCTATAAAATAATAGGCCTTTTGGAAGATAACAAAGTAGAACAAGGCATACTCGAAAAATATCCCGTACTCGGAAAATTTAGTGATGCAGAAGAAGTAATAACCAAATACAATATCAACCACGTCTTTATAGCAGCACCGGGATTGGAACAAGGCAAACTGACAAAACTAATCTATAAAGTGCAGCCCTTGGTAAAAAGCGTGGGCGTAATACCAAACCTTGTCGGTGTACCGATGGGAGGCATAGAAGCGGAAAGTCTGTTTAATGAGAAGTTAATGCTTCTGCGCCTGCGCAATAACCTTGCCCGTCCTGTCAACCGCTGGATAAAAACAATTTTTGACTATGTACTAACCATAACAGGCACAATAGTAATAAGCCCAATACTTATAGTAATAGCCTTATGGATATATAAAGACTCACCGGGACCTGTAATTTTTAAACACCGCAGAATAGGCAAAAACGGCAAAGAGTTTAACTGCTATAAATTTCGCAGCATGTGTGTAGATGCCAAAGAAAAATTAGAACAGCTGTTAAAAACAGACCCGCAAGCAAAAGCAGAATGGGAAAAAGACTTTAAACTAAAAAATGACCCGAGAATAACCAAGAGCGGGGCATTCCTTAGAAAGACAAGCTTAGACGAACTGCCGCAGATATTCAACGTACTAAAAGGAGAAATGAGTCTTGTAGGCCCGCGCCCGATAATAAGGGATGAGATGGTAAGGTACGGTGAATACATCAACGATTACCTAATGGTAAAGCCGGGTATCACCGGCATGTGGCAGGTAAGCGGCAGAAATGACACAGATTATAAACAAAGAGTACAGCTTGACAGCTGGTATGTACGCAACTGGAGCGTTTGGCTTGACGTAATGCTGCTATGGAGGACTGTAAAGATAGTTTTTCAATGTAAAGGTGCGTATTAAATAACAAAATAGCAAATAAAAACATTAATAATTTATTTAACAAGATAACATCAATATTAATTATTGTTATCATAAATTTCAAAATTAAGGAACATCAACAGAATGAAATACGATTATTTAATAGTTGGCGCAGGTCTTTTCGGAAGCGTATTTGCGTATGAAGCTAAAAAAGCAGGTAAAAAGTGTCTTGTAGTTGAAAGACGTAGCCATATTGGCGGCAATATCTACTGCGAGCAAAAAGACGGAATCAACATCCATAAATACGGCGCGCATATTTTCCATACCAGCAATAAAAAGGTATGGGAATATATTAACCGATTGGCAGAGTTTAACAACTACATCAACAGCCCTGTTGCCAACTACAAAAACGAAATATATAATCTGCCCTTTAATATGAATACTTTCAGCAAAATGTGGGGTATTAGAACTCCACAAGAAGCAGAAACAATAATAAATGAACAAAGAGAAGTTATAACCCGTGAACCGCAAAACCTGGAAGAACAGGCTATCAGTTTAGTAGGTACAGATATTTATACCAAACTAATTAAAGGATACACCGAAAAACAGTGGGGCAGAAAGTGTACAGAACTGCCAGCCTTTATAATTAAACGCCTGCCGGTACGCTATACCTATGATAACAACTACTTTAACGATAGATACCAAGGCATACCTATTGGCGGCTATAATCAGATTATAGAAAAATTGCTGGAGGGCATAGATGTAGAGACAAACTGCGATTTTAACATCTATTTTGATAAAGACCAAAAGATAGCAGAAAAAGTAGTTTATACCGGTGCTATCGATAAATATTTTAACTACGAGCTTGGACACCTTGAATATCGTGGCTTAAATTTTAAAACTACAAAATTAGAATGCGAAAACTATCAAGGTGTAGCTGTGATGAACTACACCGACAGCGAAACTCCTTACACAAGAATAATAGAACATAAACACTTTGAATTTGGCAAACAGCCTGTAACTTACATTACCAAAGAATATCCTCGGAAATGGAAGCTGGGCGAAGAAGCCTACTATCCAGTCAACGATGCTAAAAACCAAAATCTGTATGAACAATACAAAAAACTTGCTGAAAAAGAAACTAATACTATCTTCGGAGGCAGGCTTGGTGAATATAAATATTACGATATGGATAAAGTAATAGAAAGTGCGTTAAAGCTTCTGGAAAAGGAACTGAAATAACAAGTGGATATAAAAATACTTGTAGCAACTCATAAAAAATACTGGATGCCGAAAGACGATGCATATCTACCGCTTCATGTAGGAAGGGAAGGAAAAGCAGATTTAGGGTATATAGGCGATAATACAGGCAAGAATATTTCAGCTAAAAATGCTAACTACTGCGAGCTTACAGGGCTTTACTGGGCATGGAAAAACCTAAAATGTGACTATATAGGCTTATGCCATTACCGCAGATACTTTGCAAGTAAAAAACTATATACAAGCAATGCAGAAAAGAAAAAAGCAGCAATTTTACATAGAAAAGACTATGAAAAATTACTGCAGGGATATGACGTAATACTGCCAGTAAAGCGTAATTATTATATAGAAACAGTACGCAGCCAATATGAACATGCGCATAACAAGAGTGATTTAGATGAAGCAGAAAGAATAGTAAAAGAACTTTATCCAGAATACAGCGTAGCCTTTACCAAAGTAATGGGCAGGACAAAACTGTATATATTAAATATGTTTGTAATGAAAAAGGTATTATTTGATAAATATTGCAGTTGGCTGTTTAGTATACTTTTTGAGCTGGAAAAACGTATAGATATTAGCAGTTACAACCAGTACGAAGCAAGGGTATTTGGATTTATATCAGAACGCTTGTTTAACGTGTGGCTTGAAAAGCAACTGTTAAAGATTAAAGAAGTGCCGGTAATAAATTTGGAAAAAGTGAATTGGGTAGGAAAAATATACAAGTTTTTAAAGCGTAAATTTAGATGAGGAAATCTGTAAATGAACAAATTATATGACATTGTTTTAAAAACGCAAGAAAATAGAAAATTACTATATTTTAAAGGTAATGCGGATATAACAGAGCAAGGATTACATATAGGCGCAGGAGATGCAGTAGATTTTTTAACATACTTTAACAGTTTTAGCATAAGTAAATGGAAAGAATATACAACTATAAAAAAATTACAGATAAACGGAAAGGTTACAGGTTGCGCAGAACTTGAAATTTATACCATTGGCAAAAATGGAAAAGTTTTAATAAATCAGCAAGTCAGAGGAAGCTTTGGTGTATGTTTTGATGTTGAAAATATTAGTGGCGAAATTTTAGGTATTAAAGTAAAAGCTAATATTGATACAATCATTCATAAAATAAGGTATTTGGGAGAATTTAATGAATGGAAACCCAAAAAGATAGGTGTAGTTATATGTACTTATAAGCGTGAAAAATATGTTAAAGCAACGATTGAAAAATTGCTAAAATTCAGTAAAAAAAATCCGTGGCTTACAACATTGGTTGTAGATAATGGTTCAACACTTAAAAAATGTAAAACTGAATATTTATGTATAATCCATAATCCGAACTATGGCGGAAGTGGTGGTTTTACAAGAGGAATAATAGAGAATCTTAAAATTAAAATTAATGATTATGTATTACTTATGGATGATGATATTGATTTAGAAGAATCTTCATTAGAACATACTTATGGATTGTTATGTGGATTAAAAGGTGATTATAAGGATAGTTTTCTTTCTGGTGCTATGTTAAAAATGAATACTCCTTATATACAACATGAAAATACTGCATATTGGAGAAAAATACGCCTACATAGTTTTGGTAAAAATTGGGATCTAACAGATAATCAAGTCTTACTTAATAACGAAAAAATTCCAGATGTTGATAATCAATATGGTGCTTGGTGGTATTGTTGTATACCTATTAAAAGAATTGAAAAAATAGGACTGCCTTTACCGGTATTTGTAAAAGGAGACGATATGGAATATGGTATACGAAATAATCGTACTATAATCCATTTTAACGGAATAGGTGTGTGGCATGAAGCATTTGAAAATAAAAGTTCAATTTTAACAAATTATTTAAGTGATAGAAATATGTTAATAGTGAATCAATATGCAAAAAAATGCAACCGATTTACATTTTTTGTAGCAGTTATTGGAAGATTATTTAAAAGAAGTATTAAGTTTGATACAAAAGCAATAAAAATTTTTGATTTGGCTTTAAACGATATGTTAAAAGGGTTTAATTATATTACACGAATACCTGCTAATGAGCAAATTGAATTTGTTTATCAATATAGAAATAGCGAACCAATTATTATAGTTGTGTTAAGAATTTTTAGAACAGCTGTAATATCATTATTAAAATATAATGGATTAAATAAAAATTATTTAGAGTTTAGAAATAAACAATTAAAAACTAAAGAATTTTGGGTTGAATATTTAAAGAAGAGTAAAGGGTGAATAAATGCTAAATGAATTTTTTAAATATAAAAATCTCATAAATGAACTTGTCAATAGAGATATTAAGAAAAAATACAGGCGCAGTATATTAGGTATTTTGTGGAGTATGCTTAATCCATTATTAATGATGCTTATTACTGCAATGGTATTTTCAAATTTATTTAGGTTTGAAATAAAAAATTTTGCATTATATCTTCTTACAGGGCAAATAATATTTACTTTTTATGCAGAAGCAACAAATTTTGCAATGGGGTCTATTTTAGAAAATGGACATTTAATTAAGAAAGTTTACGTACCTAAATATTTGTTTCCGTTATCGCGTGTAGCATCAAGTGCAGTTAATTTATTATTTACTTTACCTGCTATGCTCGCAATAATCTTGGTTACTGGGCAAACAATCTCATTTAAAATATTATTTTGCATAATTCCATTAGTATTATTATTTATATTTTGTTTAGGAATGGGATTATTTTTATCTGCGTTAGCAGTTTATTTTAGAGATATGTTTCATCTGTATGGAGTTGCCCTTACTGCTTTAAATTATGCTACACCTATATTTTATCCGGAAAATATTATACCTGTACAGTATCAATGGATAGTACATTGCAATCCAATTTATTATTATTTAAAAATGTTTAGAGAAGTTGTTTACAGCAATCAAATACCAGATATTAATCTAATTATTATTTGTTTCTTTATTTCTATAATTGCTTTAATAATTGGAGGATATTTTTTTAATAAAAAACAGAACAATTTTATTCTCTATATATAGTGAGGTATAGATGAAACCTATAATAGATGTTCAACATGTATCAATGAAATTTAACTTGATGGAAGAAAAGGTAGATACATTAAAAGAATATATTGTAAAACTAATAAAAGGAAAACTTTTTTATAACGAATTTGTAGCGCTGAACGATGTTTCGTTTCAGATAGAGAAAGGGGATATTTTAGGAATTGTAGGCTTTAATGGTGCTGGCAAAAGCACAATGTTAAAAATATTAGCCGGTGTTTTAAAACCTACGAATGGAAAAGTTGTTGTAAATGGAACTGTTGCGCCATTAATAGAAGTAGGGGCTGGGTTTGACCCGGAGTTAACTGCTAAAGAAAATATATTTTTAAATGGAGCTATTTTAGGGCACAGCCGTAAATTTTTGCAGCAGCATTTTGATGAAATTATTGATTTTGCAGAATTAAGAACTTTTGTAAATGTTCCTGTAAAAAATTTTTCTAGCGGCATGTATGCACGTTTAGGTTTTGCTATAGCAACAGTTGTAAAACCGGACATTTTAATAGTAGATGAAGTTTTATCTGTAGGTGATTATAGATTTCAGGAAAAGTGTGAAAAAAGAATACAAGAAATGATTAATGGAGGAACGACGATAATAATAGTATCTCACGATATTGATATGATAGAGAGGCTATGTAATAAAGTATTATGGCTCGACCATGGTGTAAAGAAGGAGTTTGGTATAACAAAATTAGTTTGTTTAAAATATAAGCATTATTAGTAGTAATGAAAATTAAGAAAAGGGATTGATTAGAATATGGATAGAGAAAAAGAAATTAAAGATGTATTAATGGTAAAAAAACATGATTATTGTATTAATCCAAAAGTAACAGTTATAGTTCCTGTTTATAAAGTTGATAAGTATTTAGTAAAATGTCTTGATAGTATAGTAAATCAAACACTAGAAGAATTAGAAATTATAATAATTGACGAGGGTGATAAAGATAGATGTAGGGAAATTATCGATTTTTTTGAAAAATCAGATCCAAGAATATTAGCACCCCATAAAAAAAATGGTGGATATGGTGCTTCTTGTAATTTGGGTATAAGAATGGCACGAGGGGAATATTTAGCGATAGTTGAATCGGATGACTTTATTGAACCTGAAATGTATGAAGAAATGTACCTATATGCTAAAACTTTAGAAGCAGATGTTGTAAAAACTCCTTATTACGAGTATTTTTCTAATGGAGAAAGACGGGATTGTTCTTACAGAAAATATATGCAGGAGATGATGCCAAGTAACAAGTGTTTTTCAATGAAAGAATTTGGCCAATTACTTCAAGTACATGCGTCGCTTTGGAGTGGTTTATATAAAACTAAATATATGAAAGACAATAATATAGGTTTTGTAGAAGCTAAAGGTGGAGCATATGTAGATGTTGGTTTTAGAATTCAGACGTTGATAAATACAGATAAAATTGCTTGGCTAGATAAACCATATTATAACTATAGAATTGATAGTATAGATTCAACAACAAATAATTTTAAATTATTACCGATGATTAAGAGATGGACAGAGATGCATAATATGTTTGTAAATATTAAAGATGATTATGATAAATATTATGCTCCATTTTTGATATTAGATGAGTATTTAAACACTTTAGGTTATTTTCCGTTAATAAAAGTAAGCGAAGAAGAATGTGAAGAAATTTATAAGAATATGTTGTGTATTACTGATGAAACTTTAGAAAAAACAACTTCTTTAAATGAGGATCAAAAAAAAGATATTTTAGAATTCAAAAATGATCATCGTAAATATTATGATAAAAAACAAAAATTATTCAAAATTAGAGAATCTTATAAAAAAAAGAAAAAAATAATAGAACGGGAATTAAATAGATGGACGAATATTAATTTAGCTATTTGGTTTACTATAGGATTGATAGCAAGTTTATCTATAATACAGTACATAAATATTGCTGATTATAAATTTGAATATTTAAAATCGTTTTTGGAATTATTTGCATTATTGAATTTTGTAGGAATAATAATTTGCTTCTTATGCAAAATTTTGAAAAAAATATATTTTATAATTCAAGATATTTATAGGAAATAAAAATAATATTGGAGGGTATATATGATTATAACAAGAACTCCTTTCAGAATAAGTTTCGCCGGTGGCGGAAGCGATATGGCGGCGTTTTATAAAAAGCATGAAGGATGTGTTTTGTCTACAACCATTAATAAATATATGTACGTTGATATACATCCAACTTTTAATCGTAGTGAAACTATTATCAAATATAATAAAATAGAAATTGTTACGGATGTACGCAAATTAGAACATCCTATAGCACGGCAGTTATTAATAGATAATAATTTATCAGGTGTTGAAATTGTAAGTACGGCTGATGTTCCGTCTGGTACAGGATTGTCAACTTCAAGTGCTTACACAGTTGGGTTACTTAAGGCAATTTACGCTTTTAAAGGCAAGTATGTAGCGCAGGAAAAAATAGCACAAAGAGCATGCGAATTAGAAATTGAAAAATTAGGTGAACCGATAGGGAAGCAAGATCAATATGGTACAGCTATTGGCGGAATGAAATTTATTAAATTTTTGCCCGATGATAGAGTAGAAGTTGAACCGATTTACTCAAATCGAAAATATTTAAAAGAATTAGAAGAAAACTTACTTTTATTTTATACAGGACTATCTCATAAAGCAGGGGACATTTTAAAAGTGCAAGGTCAAAATATAGCTAGCGAGGAAGATAAATTTAATAATTTGGTTAAAATGACGGAATTGGCTTATGAAATGCGGCGAGCGTTAATAGAAGGAAAGTTAGATGATTTTGGTAATATTTTAAATGAAAACTGGCTGTTAAAACGTAAATTAGCTTCAGGAATATCTAATGAGTTTATTGAAGAACATTATGAAAAGGCACTTAATAGTGGTGCATTGGGTGGTAAATTACTTGGTGCAGGAGGTGGAGGATTTTTATTGTTTTATTGTCCTAAAGAAAAACAAAATCGTTTGCGTGCAGCACTTTATGATTTAGTAGAATTACCATTTGGATTTGAAAGCAGTGGAACAAAAGTTATTTATGTTGGAGAAAAGGATTGGGATTGATATGAAAAATATAGTTATATTAGGTGGTGGACTTTCAGGCATCACTACTGCATATTTTTTACAAAGTCAAGCTTGGGTGAACTCTATTACAATTTTGGAAAAAGAGACAAGCACTGGTGGTTTATGCAGAACAATTGAAAAAAATGGTTATTTGTATGATATTGGACCTCATATTTTATTTTCAAAAGACAAAGAAATGCTTAGTCTTATGTTGAGTGTTTTGAAAGAAAAAAATGATCTAAAACGTTCTAATCAAATTTTATATAAAGGTCGATATGTTCAATATCCATTTGAAAATGATTTATCAAAATTACCTGAAGAAGATTTAGATTATTGTATTAAAGCATTTAATAATAATCCTTACGAAAATTATGAAGCAAGTAATATGATTCAATTTTTTTTAAAGACTTTTGGTGAGGGTATAACTAATACTTATTTACGACCATATAATGAAAAAATTTGGAAATATGATCCTGCGTTTATGAACACATCTATGGTGGATAGAATACCAAAACCAACCCAAGAAGAAATTAGACGCAGCGCAGCTGGTGAAACTGTTGATGGTTATGTACATCAATTATATTTTAGTTATCCAACTAATGGAGGAATAGAGTCTGTAGTAGACGGATTTAAGGAACGGCTTAATGATAAATGTAAAATTTATACTGATGCAGAAGTAACTAAAGTTAAGAAAGATAATGACAAGTATTATATAAAGTGTGCGAATGGAAACGATTATATGTCTGATATGATTATATCTACCATTCCTATTCACGAATTTAGCAAAGTATATGTCGATAGTACATCCGAAATTAAAAATTGCGTTAACGAATTAAGATATAATTCTATAGCGATTGCTTTTATAAAGACAAAAAAAGATCTTTGTGGTGATAATTATGCATTTATGATACCAGATAAAAATGTTATTTTTCATAGAATTTCCAAAATGGATTTTTTAGGTGAATCATATCATCATTCTAAAAATGAAGCGACTTATATGATTGAGGTTACGTATAGAAAAAATGATCATATAGATACTATGAGTGATGATAAGTTATTAGCAAAAATAAAAGAAGGGTTAATAACTATTAAATTCGCTGAAAATTTGGATGATATTGAAATTATTGATTTAACAAAGTATCAATATGCATACGTTATCTATGATTTAAATCATACTAAAAATATGAATAAAATACGTGAATTTTATAAAAATGAAGGAATAATATTAAATGGACGTTTTGGTAACTTTGAATATTGGAACATGGATAGAATTTTAAGAGAGAGTTTTGAATTATCAAATTCTTTAAATAATATTAAAAATTAATAGAGGTGTGATTATGAAAGTTTTAGTTGCAGGTGGTGCTGGATTCATAGGCAGTCATTTAATTGATGCATTAATTGATGATGGCAATGACGTTGTATGTGTTGATAATTTTTTTATAGGTACAAAAGAAAATATTAAACATCTTCAAAATAATGAAAAGTTTAAGTTTTATGAACAAGATTTAACTGAATTTGAAGCTGTTGATAAGATTTTTAAAAATGAAAAATTTGATTATGTTTTTCATTTAGCTGCTAATTCTGATATTCAGGCTAGTGCACAAAATCCGATAATTGAATATAAAAATACATATACTACTACTTTTATATTGTTGGAATGTATGAGAATTAATAATGTAACGAAATTCTTTTTTGCTTCAACTTCAGCAGTATATGGAGAAAAAGAAGGGGAAAAAGTTGGAGAAGAAACTACTGTGTTAAAGCCTATTTCATACTATGGTGGCGCTAAATTAGGTTCTGAAGCTATTATTTCTTCATATACATATATGAATGATTTTAGTACTTTAATCTTTAGATTTCCAAATGTTATTGGTCCAAGATTAACACATGGAGTAATTTTTGATTTTATGAAGAGGTTAAAAGAAGATCCATCTCATTTAAAAATATTAGGTGATGGTAGACAAAGTAAACCATATATTTATGTTCGGGATTTAGTAGATGCTATTATGAAATTTAAAAATATTGATAAAGGTATTACTTTATATAATGTTGGGGTTGAAACACAAACGTCTGTTACAAGAATTGCTGAAATTGTTACTGAAAAAATGGGATTAAAAGGAATACCTTTAGAATATACTGGTGGACGAGGTGGTTGGAAAGGTGATGTTCCTGTTTTTGCATATAACTTAGAAAAAATACATAAAGCTGGTTGGTATGCTACTTATTCAAGTGATGAAGCTGTAGCAAAAACTGTTGAGGTGAATTTGCAGTGCAAGCGGTAATTATGGCTGGTGGTAAAGGAACTAGGCTTCGTTCTATTACAAATGATGAAATACCGAAGCCAATGGTAAAAATATGTGGTAAACCTATATTACAATGGCAAATAGAAAATTTACATAGTAATGGAATTAATGATTTTTTCCTTATAATAGGGCATCTCGGTGAAAAAATTAAAGAATATTTTCATGATGGCAGTAAATTTGGAGTTAAAATTAAATATTATGAAGAAGTAGTACCTTTAGGAACTGCTGGGGCGTTGCCTTATATAGAAAGATTGCTAGAACAAAATTTTTTACTTGTACTAGGTGATTTGATTTTTGATGTAGATATAAGCAGAATTATAGATATACATATAAAGAATCAAGCTCTAGCTACTTTAATGGTACACCCCAATACACATCCGAAAGATTCTGATATAGTATTATGCAATTCAGAAAATAGAATTACTGGATTTTTAGGTAAGAATGAACAACGAAATTTTTGGTATAAAAATAGAGTTAATGCTGGTATATATGTTATAAATAAAAATATAATAAAAAATATTCCCAAAGGAAGAAGTGTAGATTTAGAAAAAGATGTTTTAATACCAAAGACAATTCGTGGAGAGTGTGTGTATTGTTACTCAACTTCAGAATATTTACGGGATGTTGGGACACCTGAAAGAATTGTTGCAGCGGAGAAAGATATATTTAACGGATATATAAAATCAAGAAATCTAAAAAATAAACAAAAGTGTATTTTTCTTGACCGTGATGGAACCATTAACAAGTATTGTGGATTATTGTTCAAAGAGGAACAATTTAAATTGGAAAAGGATGTTGTTGAAGCAATTAAAATGATAAATGAATCAGGATATTTAGCAATAGTTATAACGAATCAACCGGTTGTTGCTCGTGGTTTATGTAGTGTAGAGGATATTGAAAATATACATAATAAAATGGAGACTTTGCTTGGTGAAGCAGGTGCTTATTTAGATGATGTTGTATTTTGTCCGCATCATCCAGACAAAGGTTATGAAGGTGAAAATTCTACTTATAAAATAAAATGTCATTGCCGTAAACCTGATATAGGTATGATTGAATTTTGCTTAAAAAAATTTAATATAGATTTAAATACTTCATGGTTTGTAGGTGATACTACAGTAGATATAAAAACGGGTAAAAATGCTGAATTAAATACTGCACTTGTATTAACAGGCGAAGCTGGAAATGATAAAAAGTATGATGTACAACCCGATATTGTAGGAAGTAATTTATTAGAAGTTATAAAAAAAATTTTAGGAGTTAAAAAATGAATTATATAAGCGATATAAAAAAATATATTTCTGATGAAATAGAAGTTTTAAACCAATTAGATGTAGAAGCTATCAACGAAGTTATGAATGTATTCGATGAGGCGTTTAAAAATGAAAGAATGATATATGTATTTGGTAATGGTGGTAGTTCGGCAACATCATCTCATTATCAAAATGATTTTAATAAAGGCATTTCTGAGTATACGGATACGAAATTTAGATTTTTGTGTTTGAATGATAATATTCCTACTATTATGGCTATTGCGAATGATATTGGATTCGAAGAAGTTTTTAGATTTCAATTGAAAGGACGTCTTGAAAAAGGTGACTTAGTAGTTGCTATTTCTGGAAGTGGAAATTCAGCAAATATAATTAATGCAGTTAAATATGCAAAAGAACAAGGAAATACAGTAATAGGAATTACAGGCTTCGATGGAGGAAAACTAAAAAAATTAAGTGATTATAATTTGCATGTTCCGGTTAGAAGTATGCAAATTACAGAGGATGTTCATATGTTTTTTGATCATTTAATTATGAGTATTTATTATAAATATAAATGCGGGAAAGAACATTTAAAATAATATTTTGAATTAATTTTATAGTATGTAGATATTTATGCTGGGGAGAAATTTAAAAAAACAAATTGTAAAATTAAATATTAATAAGTTAGTCTTTATTTTGTTTTCTTTTCAACAATCCGGCAAAACCACCCTCCTCAAAAAACTCGCTTCACCTGAGCGCAAGTACGCTGACCTTGCGGAGCCTGCTTTGCGCAGTGTGGCTAACGAGGAACCGGTGCTGTTTTTGCAGCGCTATGTGCCGCCGGTGCTGATTGATAATATTCAGTATGCGCCGGAGCTTGTTCCGGTGATTAAGGATTATGCCTTAAAGCACGGCAAACCGGGCGATTTTTGGCTGATTGCGCCGAAAGAGGATGCGAAAACTATTACTGCCATTATGCAGGAGCTTGGCGATAAGTTTGCCTGCCTGGAGCTTTGCGGTTTAAGCAGTGCGGAACTTGACGGTAGGGAAAGTACGCCTTTTATACCGGATATGCAACTTTTGGCAGGACGGATGCAGAACTCTGTTCCTCACAGCGTGGTAGAAATTTACGAGCGCATTTGGCGCGGTAGCAAGCCTGCAATGTATAACGAAGGTACGGATTGGCAGACGTTTTATGCTAAGCTGGTGCAGGATATTTTGCAGCGCGACATTCGCAAGTTTGTTCAGCTTAACGATGAGATGAAGTTTTACCGCTTTTTATGCGCAGCGGCGTCGCAGACGGCGAAGCTTTTAAACTACGCCGTTATGGCAAAAGAAACAGGTATCAGCATACCGACGGCAAAGCAGTGGCTGAGTATTTTGGAACGTATGGGGATAGTTTACTTGCTTCAGCCTGCGGCATTTAACGGCGTTAAGTACGTTGTAAAAACGCCAAAGCTGTATTTTACAGATACCGGCCTTGCGGCGTACCTTTTGCGCTGGAATACGGCGGACGCTTTGGAGCTTGGGGCGATGAGCGCGGAGTTTTTTGAAACCTGGGTTATTGGCGAGGTGTATAAAAGTTTTGCTAATAGCGCGCAGAAAGCGCCGCTGTACTACTACCGAAATTTTAATGGCAGAGAGGTTGAGCTTTTAATTTTGCACAACGGTGTGCTGTATCCGTGCGTTATCAGCAAAAGCGCTCAGGTGCAAAAAATGTACAAGCGTTTTAATATAATTGAAGCCGCATTTGGCGGCTGTACAGAAGTTAAAACAGCTGGCGGAAGCGTTATCTGCCTTGTGCCGGAGTTCGGCATTGATAAAAACAACATTATGTATATTCCCGCGTGGATGATTTAAGCCTTGCATAAGCAGGGCTTTATTTTTATGCCGCGCCGCACATTTTACCTACACCTTTGCTTGTGGTATAATATATTATTAGATTTATTGAACGAAAGGGACAAACATGGCAGATAAATTTTTAGTTATAGATGGCAGCAGCCTGATTCACAGGGCGTTTTTTGCCCTGCCGCCGCTGACGACACAGAGCGGTGTGCATACGGGTGCTGTGTATGGTTTTTGCAATATGCTTTTGCGCCTTTTGGCGGACGTGCAGCCCAAGTGGCTGGCGGTAGCGTTTGATAAAAGCCGCAAAACCTTCCGCACGGAGATGTTTGCCGATTACAAGGGGCAGCGCAAACCGACGCCGAGTGAGCTTTCGGAGCAGTTTCCGCTGGCGCGCAAGGTGCTGGAGGCAATGAATATTGCCGTGCTGGAACTTGATAACTACGAAGCGGACGACATCATCGGCACGTTTGCCGTACACGCGCCGCAGGAAGCGGACGTGATTATTGTAACGGGCGACCGCGACGAACTTCAGCTTTTAAGCAGCCGCACAAGCGTATATTTCACCAAACGCGGCATTTCGGACCTTAAAATTTATACGCCGGAAGTTTTTGCAGAAGAATATGAAGGACTTGAACCGAAGCAGCTTATCGACCTGAAAGGGCTGATGGGCGATACTTCGGATAACATCCCCGGCATACCGGGCGTTGGGCCTAAAACGGCGCTGAAGCTGATTGGTGAATACGGCAGTGTGGAAAACGTGCTGGCTAACGCCGATAAAATCAGCGGCAAGGCACTGCGAGAAAAAGTACAGAACAACAAAGAATCGGCGCTGCTTTCCAAAAAACTGGCAACAATTTTTACGGATGTGCCGGTTGATGCGGATTTGGCAAATTATGAATTAAAAGCATTAAAGCCGGAAGCGCGCGAATTGCTTGCCGGATTGGAATTCCGCAATATGTACGACCGTTTTAATGCCGTTATGGGCGCGCCTGAAGGTGATTTCAGCCTGTTTGGAGACTTTGTGGAAGAAAAGCCTGCCGGGCTGCCGGAAGAAATTGTAAAAAGTGCCGATGATGCGGAAGCACTGTTTAAACTTATCGCCGTAAGGCGCGAAGTTACGCCGATTACTGTACAGGTTGGCGGTACGCTGCCGGATTTATATTTTAAACGTGCGGAGCTTTTATGTGATGGGCGCGTTTATATTTTTGAAGGCGAGTGCCCCGGCTGGCAGCAGTTTTATGACTGGCTGGCAAATGAAAACTGCCAAAAAGCCTGCTGCGACAGCAAAGAGATTATTAAAACCGCTTTGTGCCTTGGTGTTGAAGCGCGCGGCATAACGGATGATATTGCCATTGCTGCATACCTTATTGACCCTGCGCGCAGCGAATACAGCATTAAAACCGTCGGCGGAGCGTATCTGACGCAGGAGTATGCGCAGGAATGCAAAACCGTTGCCGAACTTGTGCCTGTGCTGCGTGCCAAACTTGCAGAGCACGAACAGATAAAATTATATGAAGAAATGGAGCTGCCGCTGGCACGCACGCTTGCAAAAATGGAACTGGCGGGCATTAAGCCGGATGCGGCGCTTTTGGATAAATTAACCAAAGAAATGGCGGCGCAGATTGCAGCGCTTGAAATTACAGCAGTAGAGCAGGCCGGGGAAAGCTTTAATTTAAAATCAACCAAGCAGCTTGGTGCTATTTTATTTGAAAAGCTGGGCCTGCCGGTTATCAAAAAAACTAAAACAGGCTACTCTACGGATGTATCTGTTTTGGAGCAGCTGCGCAACGAGCATCCGCTGGTGCGGACTATTTTGGAACACCGCAAGCTTACGAAGCTGCACAGCACTTACCTTGAAGGGCTGCGCCCGCTGATAAATATTGTAACAGGGCGTATACATACGCATTTTCAGCAGCTTGTTACTGTTACCGGGCGTTTGAGCAGCACCGACCCTAACTTACAGAACATCCCTACCCGCACGGAACTTGGCAAAAAAATACGCGAAATTTTTGTTCCGGGCGAAGGTTATGATTACCTGTTAAGCTGCGACTATTCTCAGGTAGAACTGCGTGTGCTGGCGCATATTGCGCAGGATGAACTGCTTTTGGAAAGTTTCCTGCACGGGCAGGATGTACACGCACGTACGGCGGCGGAAGTGTTTGGCGTGCCGCTGAACGAAGTTACCGGCACCATGCGTACGCGCGCTAAAGCGGTAAACTTTGGCATTGTATACGGCATCAGCGATTTTGGGCTTGCCAAACAGCTTGATATCAATCGCGGTGAGGCGGGCAGATATATTGAAAATTATCTTGGACGCTACACCGGCGTTAAAAAATATATGGATGATATGGTGGCAAGCGCCAAAAAACAGGGCTATGTGCAGACGCTCTTCGGGCGCAGGCGTTACCTGCCGGATATTAACAGCCGCAATTTTAATCTGCGCGGCTTTGCGGAGCGCACCGCCATTAACACGCCGATACAGGGCACAGCGGCGGACATTATAAAAATTGCCATGGTTAACGTGCAGAAAATGCTGGAACAGGGCGGTTATAAAAGCCGCATACTGCTTCAGGTGCACGACGAACTTTTGCTTGAAGTAACGGAGGCCGAACGCGAAGAAGTTGGCGCACTTGTAAAACAAACTATGGAAAGTGCCGTAAAACTCAGCGTTCCGCTGATTGCCGACGTTAACTACGGCGTAAACTGGGCAGACGCCAAATAGGGAGGAATTACCATGCCGGAAATGCCGGAGGTGGAGCAGGTACGCAAAACCCTGCTGCCGCACATTAAGGGCAAAACCATTAAAAATATAGAAATTAACCTTGCAAGGCTGATAAAATACCCTTCACCGGAAGAATTTATTGCCGGTTTAACGGGCAAAACCATTTTGGACGTAGGACGCCGCGGCAAATATCTGGTGCTTAAAACAGGCGAAAACCAGAAGCTGATTGTGCATTTGCGCATGACCGGCAGCCTGATTGCGCAGGATGCAGATAAGCCGGAACCGCCTTATGCCAAAATTAAGTTTGAACTGACGGACGGCGTAACCATGTGGTTCTGCGATATTCGCACTTTTGGCACGCTGTACCTTGTTACCAATAATGACGCGTATATTGAAGGCTACGAAACTTTAGGCCCCGAGCCTTTAAGCGAAGGCTTTACGGCCGGTTATATGCGTCCGGTTATAGCCAAAAGCAGAAAGCCTATAAAAACTCTGATTTTGGAGCAGACCTTTATCGCAGGGCTTGGCAACATCTACGCCGACGAGTGCCTGGCGTTATCCGGCATTTTGCCGATGCGCACGGCCAACACGCTGACGGACGAAGAAATTGACCGCCTGCATGACGCTATTAACAAAGTTATTGCGCAGGGCATTGCCAACCGCGGCACAACCTTCCGCGATTACAAAGACGGTGAGGGCAACAGGGGCGATAACCAAAACCATTTGCTGGTATATGGGCGCAAGGGCTTGTGCTGCAAAATGTGCGGCGGCGAACTTTTGGGTACCAAAGTAGGCGGGCGAGGCACAACATACTGCCCGCACTGCCAAAAATAAAACGGTGAAAAAATGAAAGTAATAGGTTTAACAGGGGGTATAGCCTCCGGTAAAAGTACAATTGCAAATTTACTGCGCAGCCTCGGCGCACCTGTGTTTGACGCCGATGCCGAAAGCCGCGCTTTGGTTGCCAAAGGGCGTGCGGCGCTTAACGAAATAGCCCTTACCTTTGGTATTGAATACCTTACGGATGGCGGCGAGCTTAACCGCCCCAAAATGGCGGAACTTGTTTTCCACGATAAAGAAGCGCTGAAAAAACTGGAAGCCATCATCCATAAAAATGTACTGGCGGCAGCGCAGAACTTTCTGGCGGAATGCCGCAGTAAAAATCTGCCGGCGGCAGTGCTTGATGTACCGCTTTTAATTGAATGCGGCTGGTATAAAGATGTGGATGCCGTGTGGCTTGTTGCCGTAGACAGCGAAACGCAGATAGAACGTGCCATGGCACGCAGCAACATGACGCGCGAAGAAGTTAAGGCACGCATTGCAGCGCAGATGACACTGGAAGAAAAAAAGGCTTATGCCAGCCTTGTAATTGATAACAGCGGCACCTTTGCCGAAACGGAAAAAGCCGTTGCCGCAGCATGGAAAAATTTTACGGCGGAGGCATAAGTTGGGTAGGCGGAAAAAGAAAAAATTTATCGACAGATGGTGGGTAAAATTCTTAATGGTTGCTGCCGCCATTTTTCTCATCGGTGAAGCCGGTATGAAAATATGGAGCAGCGAAGCCGTGCAGATGCGCTTTGTTTATATGTGGCCCTATCAGAACGAAATTTTGGAGTACAGCTCCAAAAACAAAATCGACCCATTTTTGGTTGCGGCAGTTATAAAAAACGAAAGCGGGTTTGATACTGAAGCCGTATCGCATGCCGGTGCCGTGGGGCTGATGCAGATTATGCCGGAAACCGGCGAATGGATTGCTTCGCAGATGGGGCTTGACCATTTTGACTTGGAAGCTTTGCGCAGGCCGGAATATAACGTGCGGCTTGGCTGCTGGTATCTGGGCGAGCTGGAGTATGAATTTCAGCGCAACTGGGTGCTGATGATGATTGCCTATAACGCGGGGCGCGGCAACACGCGCGCGTGGATGCAGGAAAACGGCTGGAACTATGATTTTAACCGCATTGAAGACATACCTTACCCGGATACGCGCGAGTATGTAAAAAAGGTTTTGCGCGACCGCGACAAATATTATCTTTATTATAAAAATAAAATAAAAAACTATTGACAGATTGATTTTTGCGCGCTATAATAATCAATGTTGACGCGGTAGTGGCGGAACGGCAGACGCGCTAGCCTCAGGAGCTAGTGGGGGCAACCCCGTGGAGGTTCAAATCCTCTCTACCGCACCATTTAATTTAATAGCAATACCCCAATGCGGTTGTGGCGGAACGGCAGACGCACCATCTTGAGGGGGTGGCGGGGAGACCCGTGTGGGTTCAAATCCCACCAACCGCACCAAAAATGCAATGAAGCAGCTTGTAAAACAGGCTGCTTTTTTTATGCCCAAATGAATTAAACAATGGGCATTAGCTTAAAAGAGCCGGTATTTGTGCAGGTTATTTTTCTTTTAACTTGTGGACAAAACATGCCTGCAATGGTATAGTATATTAGGTATTGCGCAGGGGCAGAAAAAAGCTGTCTGTCCTCAAAAAAGATATTTTTGGAAGGTGGTACAATCAATGGAAAAATCTGTTAAACAAAACACATCCACTCCTGTGGACGCGGATTATTCGCTGGAGGCCGTGCCTGATTCAGCACGCAAAGGCTTTTGGCAAATGTTCTTCGTTATGCTGGGGTTTACGTTTTTTTCTGCCAGTATGAGCGTAGGCGCCAAATTGGGTAATGGGCTCGATTTATCAGGCTTTGTATGGGCCTGCCTGATTGGCGGCATTATCCTGTCGGCTTACTGCGGTGTACTGGCTTTTATTGGGTCTAAAACCGGTTTGAATATGGACTTGCTCTGCCGCCGTACTTTTGGCAGCAAGGGCTCTTATCTTTCTTCTGCTATTTTGGGCTTTACGCAAATCGGCTGGTTCGGCGTAGGCGTGGCAATGTTTTCCATCCCCGCGGCGGAACTTATGGGCATGAACGAATGGACTCTGACCATTATTGCCGGCCTTTTAATGACGGCAACCGCAGCCACCGGCATGAAGGCACTGGAAATTGTCAGCTATATTTCCGTTCCGCTTATCATTATTCTGGGCGTTTATTCCATGGTTACCGCTGCCGCAGAAGGCGGCGGGCTGGCTTACATTTTTGCTCAGTCTGCCGGGCAGATTACTCTGTTTACCGGTATCGGCTATGTTATTGGCTCCTTTATTTCCGGCGGTACTGCAACGCCTAACTTTATCCGTTTTGCCAAAAACAGCAGCATTGCCGTGTGGACTACGGTTATTGCCTTCTTTTTAGGCAACACGCTGATGTTCTGCTTTGGCGCGGTTGGCGGCGCTTATACCGGCAAGGATGATATTTTCTACGTTATGATTGCACAGGGCCTTGCCATTCCTGCTTTGATTGTACTTGGCGCCAATATCTGGACTACCAATAATAATGCCCTTTACACCGGCGGCCTTGCCATTTCCAATATTTCCAAAGTGCGCATGAAATGGACTACCTGGATTTCCGGCATTATCGGCACGGCGCTTGCAATCTGGCTTTATTACAATTTTGTAAGCTGGCTCAGCATTCTTAACTGCGCTCTGCCGCCGATTGGCATTATTGTTATTTTAGATTATTTCTTTAACCATAAAAAATTTGGCAGCGATTTTAACGAATATACCATTAACTGGTTCAACATTGCCGGTATTATAGTGGGCGCTGCCTGTGCAAACCTGCTGCAGTGGGGCATTGCCGCCATTAATGCTATGGTTGTTGCTGCTGTATTCTTCTTTATTGGCGAAATGCTTGGCAAAAATAAATAATAACTGTAAAGAAAGGATGATTTGTTATGCTGCTGCAAAAACTGTATCTGGCAAATGCTACGGAAACGGTAGATATCCGCGTTACGGACGGTAAATTTGCCGCTATTGCTCCTCAGCTGGAAGCGCTGCCCGGCGAAGAAGTGGTTGATTGCTGCGCCGGTAAAATGGTGCTGCCGCCTTTTGTGGAATCGCACGTACATCTCGATACCTGCCTTACGGCAGGCCGCCCGCACTGGAACTTATCCGGCACGCTGTTTGAAGGTATTCAGCGCTGGGAAGAATATAAGCCTTTCCTTACCAAACAGGAAGTAAAAGACCGTGTAAACAAGGCACTACGTCTGCAGGCAGGCAACGGCATTCAATATGTGCGCACCCATGTAGATATTAACGACCCGGAACTTACTGCCCTGCGCGCGATTTTGGAACTGCGTGAGGAAGTTAAGGATTATATTGATATTCAAATCGTTGCTTTTCCTCAGTACGGAATTTTAAGTTACCCCAACGGCAAAGGCCTGCTTGAAGAAGCGCTGAAAATGGGTGCCGATGCTGCCGGTGCCATTCCGCATTTTGAATTTACCCGTGAATATTCTGTTGAATCGCTTAACATCTGCTTTGAACTGGCGCAGAAATATGGCAAATTGATTGACGTACACTGCGACGAAATTGATGACGAGGCTTCCCGCGGACTGGAAACTGTTGCTGCCCGCGCTTATGAAACCGGCATGAGCGATATGGTAACGGCTTCGCACACAACGGCCATGCACAGCTACAACAATGCTTATATGATTCGCCTGATGCGCCTTTTAAAAATGTCCGGCATCAACTTTGTGGCAAATCCGTGCGTTAATGTGCATTTGGGCGGACGTGCTGATACTTACCCCAAACGCCGCAGCATGACGCGTGTAAAAGAACTTACCGCCGAAGGCATTAATGTTTCTTTTGGCTCGGATGATATTTTTGACCCATGGAACCCGCTTGGCAATGCCAATATGCGCGACCAGGTATTTATGGGGCTGTATACCGGGCATATGCTTGGCTATGAAGAAATTTGCAATTCTTATAAATTTGTTACCGAAAATGCTGCCCGCACCCTGCATTTGGGCGACGCTTACGGCATTGCGGTTGGTAAAGATGCAAACTTTATTATTCTTGACGCCAAAAACTGGTATGACGCATTAAATAACAATGCGCCGGTGCTGCGTAATTACCGCAAAGGCAAACTTATTGCTTCCACCGCGCCGGTAGATAAAAAAGTGTATTTTTAACTGAGCCGCCAATTAGTGCCAGGTGATAGCAAAGGCAATAATTGTGCCAGCGAAGTTACGCAAATTTTGCGATTGGATAATGAGCAAAATTTACGAACCTTTAAAAGAAAAAATCAAAAGGGTTATACTTTTCAGCATTGTTAAAATCTGCGGCTTCGTCGATTCCGTCCGGGCGTGGCACCGGACTCTCGTAGGTTATTGTTATAAATTAAGCCGCCGCAGTTTTAACTGCTGCTTCACAGCACAACCCTTTTGGATTTTTGAACAAACTGGCTGCCAATAAAATAATTTAATAATAATAAAAGCCAAAGCATTGCTTAAAGTAGTGCTTTGGCTTTTGGAATATTATATTAGTTTTTACTGTTCTTTACCTGCCACCGTGCTCATGCTTCCAGCGCTTTATTTCATCAAGCCTTGCTTTTACGCGTGCTTCCAGCCCCTGCGTTGTTGGCTTGTAATATTCCGTTCCCAGAAGCGAATCGGGCAGGCACTGCATATTGGTAAGTTTTTCTTCCGTGTTGTGCGCGTACTGGTAACCTTTGCCGTAATTAAGTTCCTGCATCAGCTTTGTTGGCGCGTTGCGGATAACAAGCGGTACAGGCTCGGCCAGCATTTTGGCGGCATCGCGCTTGGCGTGTTCATACGCCATATAAAGTGCGTTGGATTTTGGCGCGACAGACATATACACCACGGCCTGTGTTAAATGCACGCTGCATTCCGGCATGCCGATAAAATGGCAGGCGTGGTAGGCGGCAACGGCAATTTCCAGTGCTTTGGGGTCGGCAAGGCCGATATCTTCGCTGGCAAAGCGCGTAACGCGCCGCGCTATGTAAAGCGGGTCTTCGCCTGCTTCCAGCATGCGTGCCAGCCAGTACACGGCGGCGTCCGGGTCGCTGTTGCGCATGGATTTATGCAGTGCGGAAATTAAATTATAATGTTCTTCGCCTGTTTTATCGTACAGCAGCGATTTTTTGGAGGTGCATTGTTCAAGCGTTTCGCGTGTTACCGTCGTTGCGCCGCCTGCGTCCATATCGCCGTTTAATACTGCCATTTCTAAAGTAGAAAGTGCCGTTCTGGCATCGCCGTTGGCAAAAACGGCAATCATTTCCAAAAGTTCTTCTTTGATGTTAATTTTCTGGGTGCCAAAGCCTTTTTCATCAGTTAAAGCACGTTTTAAAAGCTGCACAAGCTCAGCTGTTTTAAGTTCCTGCAAAACAAAAACCTTGCAGCGGCTTAATAATGCGCTGTTAACTTCAAACGAAGGGTTTTCCGTCGTTGCGCCTATTAAAATAATGCTGCCTTTTTCCACAAAGGGCAAAAACGCATCCTGCTGCGCTTTGTTAAAACGGTGTATTTCGTCTACAAAAACAATGGTTTTTTCGCCGTAACGGCGGTTTTCTTCCGCTTTCTGCATTACGCTGCGTATTTCTTTAATGCCGCTTGTAACGGCCGAAAAATCAATAAAAGCTGCTTTGGTGGTGTTGGCAATAATCCGCGCCAGCGTGGTTTTGCCCACGCCGGGAGGCCCCCAGAAAATCATGGAGGAAATTTGGTCGCTTTCAATTAAACGGCGCAGCACTTTGCCTTTGCCCAAAAGGTGGGTCTGGCCAACATATTCTTCAAGCGTTTTGGGGCGCAGCCTTGCCGCCAGCGGCTGGGATAAATTGTTTTCAAAAAGTGACATTGCTTCCATAATTTCGCCTCCCAAAGCCATTATAATTCGCCGCAGAATTAAGCGCAAGCGGAATTTATTAAAGCAATTTTACACAATTGTTTCATTAATGCAAGGATATTTGTTTGCTAAAACAGTTTAAAAAGTTATATAATTAAAATAACTTATACTTGCAGAAGGTTGGGTGCGTACTATGGACTGGCATAACCGTAATATGAAAATTTTAATCGGCATTTGCATTGCCGTTGTTTTAATTGTTTGTTACCGTATTTTTGATAATATACAAACGGAGCGCGCACGTGCGGAAAGAATGTCGCGCGTGCAGGCGGTGGCAGTTGTTACGGCAAAGCCGGAGCGCAGGACGATTACCCCGCTTTTGGAGTTCAGCGGCAGCCTTGACCCGGAGTGGCAGGCTGATGTTTCCGCCAAGGTTGACGGGCGTGTGGAGCGCGTATATGTTAATGAGGGCGACCGTGTAACCAAAGGGCAGGTGCTGGCGGAACTGGAACAGCGCGATACTGATGCTGCCCTGCGTGAAGCGCGCGGCAATTACATGGACGCGCAGACCAATCTCCGCAAGGCCGAGCGCGACCTTGAACGTTACAGTGCTTTATATAAACAGGGTGCGGTTTCCGAACAGGTTGCCGACGATTATGCTTTTGCGCGTGACAACGCAGCTGCCAAGCTGGATGCAGCCCGCGGCACCGTGCAGGCTATGGAATCGCAGTTTGAAGGTACTGTAATAACAGCCCCGGCTGACGGTATTATCTCCAAACGCTATCATCAGGAAGGTTATTATGCCACTGCCGGCACCCCGCTTTTTGCCATTGCCGATATCAGTGTTTTAAAAACTGTTATTAATATCCCGGAAGGCAATATCAGCGGCGTATCCGTTGGCAACGAAGCCGAAATAGAATTGCCCGCCTTTGCCGGGCATAAAATTATCGGCAGAATAACGCGCATTGCCCCTGTTGCCGATTTACCTGCGCATACCTTTGCCGCCGAAGTAAGTGTTGACAACACTGAAGGGCTTTTGGCAGGCGTTTTTGCAACGGTAAAGCTTACCGCGCAGCCCAGGCAGAATGTGCTTACAATACCGGTTTATGCCATTGTAATGCGTGATGACCAGAAAACAGTATTTATCGTGGAAGACGATAACACCGTGCGCCGCCAGGTGCTGGACATTGGCTATACGGACGACAAGGTAGCCGAAGTTTTAAGCGGACTGAAAGGTGATGAAGTAATTGTAACCGAAGGGCACAACAAGCTGCGTGAAGGCAGCAAGGTAGTTACTGATAAGGCAGGTAATTAATTATGATAGAGACTTTTATCCGCCGGCCGGTTTTTACTACCATGTTTATTTTGCTGCTGGTAGTGTTCGGCATCCGCTGCTACCCGGAAATCGGCGTAGATTTGAACCCTGACGTTGATATGCCTATCGTCAGCGTGCGCGTTACTTACGACGGCGCTTCGCCGGAAGAAATGGAAACGCTTATTACCAAACCGATAGAAAACCGCGTCAGCCAGGTTGCAGGCTATAAAACCATTTCCAGTACCGTGCTTGAAGGCTACAGCGAAACCGTACTGGAGTTTAACATGGGCGTTGACCCGCAGGCTATGGCCAGCGAAGTGCGCGAAAAGGTTGCCAGTGTGCGCAACCGTCTGCCGGACGATATCGACGAACCGGTAGTACAAACGGTTGATTTAACCTCCCAGTCTATTGTTGCGTACACGTTTTCTTCCGAATCGCGCAGCCGCGGCGAAATACGCCGTTTGATAGAAGACAGCATTCTTGACGAAATGCAGATGGTTGAAGGCGTTGCCGAAGTAACTGCGGTAGGCGCCAGCCAGCGTGTAATACGCCTTGTGGCAAAGCCCGATAAATTAATGGAATACGGAATTTCGTTTCAGGACCTGCTGCAGAAGGTAGATGACGAAAACTACAATACTCCGGGCGGCAAAGCCAGAAACCACGACATGGAAATAACCGTGCGTACCATTGGCAAATACAGCAATATCGACGATATTAAAAAAGTTGTTATTGCCAACCATAACGGCAAAGCCGTGTACATTGGCGATGTGGCGGACGTTATTGACGGCTGGGAAGATGAAGACACCTTCGCCAGTGCCAACGGCGTGCCCTGCGTTATGACCTTCGTGCGCAAGCAATCCAAAACCAACACGGTTGATGTTACCGACCGCGTTAACGCCAAAATGGAAGAACTTAAACAGCGCGTAATTCCGCCCGATATCAAGGTTGATATTGTGCGCGACCAGTCTACCTACGTACGCGAAAACATTGCCGACGTGTGGAACACGATTTTCTTTGGCGGCGCGCTGGCGCTGTTTATAACTTATATGTTCCTCGGCAACTTTCGTGCCACCATTATCGGCGGCCTGTGCATACCAACATCAATAATTGCAACCTTCTTTATGATGAAGGCAATGGATTTTACCTTAAACAACATGTCGCTGATGGCACTGAGCCTTGCGGTAGGCATTCTGATAGACGACGCGATTGTTGTAATCGAAAACATTTTCCGCCATATAGAAATGGGCAAAACGCCATTTGTGGCAGCCAAAGAAGCAACGCAGGAAATTTCCCTGGCAATACTGGCAACATCGCTGTCGTTAATGGCAGTGTTTGTGCCGGTTGGCAGCATGGGCGAAATTATCGGCCAGTATTTTAAACAGTTCGGTTTAACGGTTGCTTTTGCCATTGCATTTTCCACTCTGGTAGCGTTTTCGCTTACGCCTATGGTTTCCGCCTACTGGCTGAAAGAAGAAAAGCCGGGCGAAAGCCACCGCAACAAATACGTGCAGCTGGCGCTTGATAAATTTGAAGCGGGCTTTCAGATTTTCCGCGGATTGTACAGCGGCATTATGGAAGCGGCGCTGAACAACCCCAAAAAAGTTATTGCCGCCGGTATAGTTTCGCTGGCAATGAATATTGTGCTGCTGCCGTTTGTAGGTACGGAATACCAGCCGACATACGATTCCGGAGAGTTTACCGTTAATTTTAAAGCGCCTATCGGCACCAGTATGGAAAAAACGGTAGCGCTGGCAACGCCTTTGCAAAAAGAAATAACGGCCATGCCGGAAGTAAAAATAGCGGCGCTGAATATCGGCAACGGCCGCAACCCGGTAAACCAGGGGTCTATTGATATCCGCCTTGTGCCGAGTAACGAGCGTGACCGCACCATGCAGCAAATTATGGATGACCTGCGTGCAGAAGTGCGCAGCGTTCAGGGGCTGAGCGTTACGGTAGTGTCCAATCAGGGGCGCGGCCGCGGCGACAGCAGGCCGGTGCAGATTGGCCTGCGCGGCAGCGATATTAAACAGCTTAAAGAATACGCGCTGGAGCTTGCAGATTTGGTGCGTAAGGTTCCGGGCGCAACGGATGTCGATATTTCCGATTCGGATGAACAGCCGGAAATTTTAATCAGGCTTGACCAGGCGCGCGCCAGCCTTTTGGGGCTCGATTCTTATTACGTCGGCGAAGTTGTGGAAATGGCCTTTATGGGCAAAAGCACCGGCAACAGCTTTACAATCGGCGATAATGACTACGATATTATTTTGCAGCTGCCGGAAAGCAAGCGTACCGATATTAATGACGTTAAAAATCTGCGCGTATCTTCGCCGGACGGGCAGTTCATCCGCCTGGGCGATGTTGCCGACATAAGCCTTGGCAGCGGCCCGACGCGAATTGAACGCGAGGACAAGCAGCGCCAGATTGTTGTTTACGCAAACACGGTAGGCACATCTCCGGGCGAACTGATTGCCAAAATACAAAACGAGCTGATACCCAGCATGAATATGCCGCAGGGCTACAACTATAAGCTGATTGGTGAAGCCGATACAATGTCACGTTCGTTTAACGAAATTGTTAAGGCCATTGTGCTGGCGGTTGTAGTTGTTTATATGGTTCTGGCGGCACAGTTTGAAAGCTTCAGCCAGCCGGTAATTATTATGGCTTCGCTGCCGTTTGCGGTTGTGGGCGCCGTGCTTGGTCTTTTAATGGCGGGGCAGACGGCCAACATGATGAGTATGATTGGTTTTACCATGCTTTTGGGACTTGTTACTAAAAACGCTATTTTGCTGATTGACTATGCCAATCAGCAGCGTGAAAAAGGCATGGATATCCGCAGCGCAACGCTGGAAGCCTGCTCACTGCGCCTGCGCCCGATACTGATGACGACGCTTTCAACCATTTTAGGCATGCTGCCTATCGCCATGGGCATCGGCGAAGGCGCGGAGCTGCGCCAGTCCATGGGCGTGGTGCTTGTTGGCGGCCTTATCACTTCAACCATGCTCACCCTTCTGGTTGTGCCGGTTGTGTATATGGAATTTGAAAAATGGAAAGAAAAACATTATAAACCTGCCGGAGAGGCAAACGCATAATAAACGGGGCTCTGCAAATAGCAGGGCCTTTTGTATTATCTGTTACAAAATAAATGAAAATTACTTGTGCCATTCCTCTTTAATCTTGTATAATAAATGTAAAGTATAAGTAAAAATTAAGTTAAACAACTTACAGGAGGGCTTATGGTTTACTTTTTCGGATTTTTGGGAGGACTGGCGTTATTTTTATACGGCATGCAGCTTATGGGCGAAGGCCTGCAGCGTGCCGCAGGCGAGAAGCTGCAAAAAATACTGGAAAAGCTGACAGGCGTTCTGCCGGTGGCTGTTGCGCTTGGCGCCGTTGTAACAGGTATTTTGCAGTCGAGCAGTGCCACAACGGTAATGACGGTTGGTTTTGTAAACGCAGGGCTGATGAATTTAAAGCAGGCCTTCGGCGTTGTAATGGGTGCCAATATCGGCACAACCATGACGGCACAGCTTATTGCCTTTAAGCTTACCGATTACATTACTCTGTTTCTTGCTATCGGTTTTGCCGTGCATCTTCTGGCAAAACGCCAGCGCGGCAAATATATCGGCCAGGTAATTTTGGGCTTCGGCATTTTAATGCTGGGTATGGAAATGATGAGCGATTCCGTAATGCCGCTGCGCGAATACCAGGGCTTTATTGATTTTATCGGCCGCTTTTCCGATAACCCGATTCTCGGCGTGGGCGTAGGCCTTGTAATGACCATGGTCATTCAGTCCAGCAGCGCAACAATCGGCGTTTTAATTGCCATTGCCAATCAGGGGCTTATTCCGCTGGAAGGCGCAATTCCTGTGCTTCTGGGCGATAATATCGGCACCTGCATTACGGCGGTACTTGCTTCGCTGCGTGCCAATATTACGGCCAAAAGAGTAGCGCTGGCGCATGTAATGTTTAACTTTATCGGCAGCATTATTTTTATAACCTTTATGGGGCTGTTTATAAAACTGGTGCTGGCAATTTCCCCGGCGGACGATATAGCCCGCCAGATTGCCAACGCGCATACGGCGTTTAACGTGGTAAATACGCTGCTGTTTATGCCGTTTACCGGTTTATACATTAAATTTATAGAAAAATGCCTGCCGGGCAAAGGCGAAATTATTTCGCGCAAACCTGCATATCTTGATGAGAAAATGCTGGTAACTCCTTCCATTGCCATGGGGCTTGCCGTTAAGGAAATTGTGCGCATGGGCAACATGGCGCGCCATAATGTTGAAGTAGGCATGCAGGCACTGGAAGACAAGGACGAAAATAAAATTAAATACGTACTGGAGCATGAGCCTGTAATTGATGCGCTTGAAGAAGACATAACCCGTTACCTTACCAAAATGAGCGAAAAGGAAATGGGCGCCGAGCTTTCGGCAATGCATACAAGGCTGCTGCACGCCTGCACGGATATTGAACGTATCGGCGACCACGGCGAAGCGCTTGCCAAAGATGCGCGCCGCATGTTTGAAGACGATGTTAAATTCAGCGAAGAAGCCAAAACCGAACTGCGCGCTTTGGGCGAACTGGTTATGCAGGCCAGCGGCAAAGCCATGGAAGCGCTTGCCAATAACGATAAGGTGCTGGCGCAGGAAGCGTGGGATATTTGCCGTCAGGTAAAAAAAGCGCAGAAAGAAATCCGCAAAAACCATATTGTACGCCTTAACGAAAAACGCTGCGACCCTGTTGCCGGGTTTATGATGATGGAAATTTTAATAAACCTGAAGCGTGTTTCCGACCATTCCAAAAATATAAGCCAGATTGTTTTGGGAATTTTTTAAAATTAATTAAAAAAGTTGTTGACAAACAGATTTTACTGCTGTATAATTAATTTCGTTGTTGAGAGACGCGGAAATAGCTCAGTGGTAGAGCACCTCCTTGCCAAGGAGGGGGTCGCGAGTTCGAATCTCGTTTTCCGCTCCATGAATTGTCAGCCCGGCAGTTTACTGCCGGGTTTTTTGAATTTATTCAGAAAAGAATAATGATATATTGTAGGAATAGCAGTAAAATTCTTGTCAAGTACCGCTGGTTGTGATATTATATTATGAGCAATGTGTGTAAACAGCTGCATTTTTAACAATAAAACTAATGTAAAAAACATGCTGTAATAATCAGCACATATAATTAAGGGAGGATTTATTAATGAACGTAACAGTAGAAAGAGTCGGCAACGACGCAACTCTTAAAATTACTTTGCCCGCAGAGGAAGTAAACAAAGGCTTTAAAAAAGCCGTTGCAAAAATTGCAGGCCAGGTAAATATCCCCGGCTTCCGTAAAGGCAAAGCCCCCCGCAATATTATCGAAATGCACTATGGCAAAGAAGCAGTAAAACAAGAAGCATTTGAACTGGTTGCTAACCAGTGCTATACCGAAGCTCTGGAACAGGAAAAACTGATTCCGGTATCCGACCCGAAGGTTGAAGATTCCGTATTTGAAGAAAACAAAGATATGGAACTTACCATTAAAGTAACCCTCAAACCGGAAGTTAAACTTGGTGATTACAAAGAACTGCATGTAGAAAAAGAAGCAGTTGAAGTTACCGACGAAGCAGTTGAAGAACAGGTACAGGGCCTGCGCAGCCGCCATGCAAAAATGGTAGAAGCTGAAGAAGGCGCTGTAATTGAAAAAGGCGACTTTGCCATTATCGACTTTGCAGGCACCGTTGACGGCGAACCGTTCAGCGGCGGCGAAGGCAAAGGCTATCCTCTGGAAGTTGGCTCCAACTCCTTTATCCCCGGCTTTGAAGACCAGCTTGTAGGCCTTAAAAAAGGCGATTCCACCGATGTGGACGTAACCTTCCCGGAAGAATACTTTGTTAAAGAACTGGCCGGCAAACAGGCAATCTTCAAAGTAAACGTTCAGGACGTAAAACGCAAAGAACTGCCGGAACTTACCGATGAATATGTAGCAGCAAACAGCGATTGCAAAACCGTTGAAGAACTGCGCGCAAGCTACAAAGAACGTATGCAGAAAGCAGCTGAAAACAATGCCCAGATTGCTTATGAAAAAGCACTGATTGACCTTGCAGTTGCCAATGCGGAATTTGAAGTTCCCGAAATTATGATTGAAGACCGCGTAACCCAGATGATTGACGAAATGCGCATGAGCCTTGAAGCACGCAAACTCACTCTGGAACAGTACATGCAGTACAGCGGCATCGACATGAAACAGCTTCGTGAACGCCAGCATGACGCTGCTGTTGAAAACGTTAAAACCGACCTTGTTCTTGACGCTATTGCCAAAGCTGAAAACATCCAGGTATCCATGGAAGATGTTGACAGCGAACTTTCCGCTATCGCTTCCCAGCATGGCGCAACTCTTGAAGACGTTAAGAAAATCATTAAATCCAATGGCACTATGGGCCTGCTGCTCGCAAACATTCTGCGCCGCAAAGCTGCCCATGTAATCATTGACAGCGCGAAATAATTTAAGCGCGGTTAAACCACAGTAAAGGGGTGTGACAATAATGAATTATGTGCCAATAGTTGTAGAACAGTCAAACCGCGGAGAACGCTCTTACGATATATATTCCCGCCTTTTAAAGGACAGGATAGTTTTTGTTACCGGCGAAATAGATGATACTATGGCCAATCTCGTTATCGCCCAGCTGCTCTTTTTAGAGTCGGAAGACCCCGATAAGGATATCCATCTCTACATTAACAGCCCGGGCGGCAGCGTAAGCGCCGGCCTGGCAATTTATGATACAATGCAGTACATAAAGCCTGATGTTTCCACAATCTGCATGGGCATGGCCGCCAGCATGGCATCCGTGCTTCTGGCTGCCGGTGCTCCGGGCAAACGTTTTGCCCTGCCGTACTCCAGAGTTATGATTCATCAGCCGCTGGGCGGCGTTCAGGGGCAGGCTTCCGAGATTGAAATCACCGCGCGCGAAATTCTGCGCATCCGTGATGAAATGAACGGTATTTTAGCCAGCCATACCGGACAAACCAAAGAAAAGATTGCGCAGGATACTGACCGCGATAACTACATGTCCAGCCAGGAGGCCAAAGAATACGGCCTGATTGACGAAGTAGTATCGCGTAAACCTGCTAATGAAAAATAAAGGCTTTAAGGAGATACTCAAAATGAAATTCGGTGGGGACAATCACCATGATGCCCCGGTTTGCTCTTTCTGCGGCAAGCGCGAAGCGCAGGTCAGCAAAATGTTCAGCAAAGTGCTTGGCGAAGGTGATTTGTTTATTTGCGATGAGTGTATAAAACTCTGCAATGAAATGCTTGAAGAAGAAATGCGGGCAAGGGCTGTAAACCATACTGAAATTGCCGAACTGCCCAAACCCAAAGAAATAAAAGCAATTTTGGATGAATATGTAATCGGCCAGGAAGAAGCTAAAAAAACCCTTGCCGTAGCCGTTTACAACCATTATAAACGCATTGACTACGAACTTAACCATGTTCCCGGCGACAAGGATGTTGAACTGCAAAAATCCAACATTTTAATGCTTGGGCCTACCGGCAGCGGCAAAACACTGCTGGCGCAGACTCTGGCAAAAATATTGCAGGTTCCTTTCGCCATTGCCGACGCCACCGCTTTAACGGAGGCTGGTTATGTAGGCGAGGACGTGGAGAACATTCTGCTGCGTTTAATCCAAAATGCAGATTACGATATTGAACGTGCACAGCGCGGCATTATCTACATTGATGAAATTGACAAAATTTCGCGCAAGTCCGAAAATCCTTCCATTACGAGGGATGTTTCCGGCGAAGGCGTGCAGCAGGCTCTGCTGAAAATTCTGGAAGGCACTGTTGCCAACGTTCCGCCTCAGGGTGGGCGCAAACATCCGCACCAGGAATTTTTGCAGATTGATACCACAAACATTCTGTTCATTTGCGGCGGCGCGTTTGACGGGCTGGAAAGCATCATCAGCGCACGCACTGGCAAAAAGAATATGGGCTTTGGCGCCGATATTAAAACCAAAGACGAAATTAGCCTGACGGATACCTTTAAAAAGGTATTGCCGGAAGATTTGATGAAGTTTGGTTTGATACCGGAATTTGCCGGACGCCTGCCGGTTGTTGTAACGCTTGAAGCACTAGACAAAGCTGCGCTGATTAAGATTTTGCAGGAGCCTAAAAACGCACTGGTAAAACAGTATCAGCACTTTTTGGCTATGGACAATGTAGAACTTGAATTTGAGCCGGATGCACTCGATGCCATTGCCGAAGAAGCACTGAAACGCAGTGCCGGTGCGCGTGGACTGCGCGCCATTATTGAAGCGGTAATGCGCAATGTAATGTACGATGTGCCTTCGCGCAGTGATGTTGTAAAATGTATTGTAACGGCCGATTCCATCCGCAATCATGCAGAACCTAAAATGATTGTGGCGGCAGGCTGAAAGAAAAATAATGGGGGAAGGGGATTCTAACCTTCCCTCTTTTTGGTTTTATAGGCCTTTTGTGATACAATTATAAGAGATTTGAATTTTAATATAAAATAGGGGGATGCTAATATAAATGGAAGCATCAGGAAAATTAATGCCCCTGCTGGCGTTAAGAGGAATTATCGTATTCCCGGGAATGACGGTAAACCTTGATGTAGGCAGGGATAAATCAATAAATGCGGTTAATGCTGCCATGCAGCTTGATAAAAAAATACTGCTGGTAACTCAGCGCGATGCCGAAACCGCAGACCCGAAACGCGAAGAACTGTATAATTATGGCGTTGTTGCCGAAATTAAGCAGCTTTTAAAACTGCCGAGCGGGGCAATCCGTATTTTAATTCAGGGGCTTGAAAGGGCAGAGCTTACTTCGTTAATTGACGCACCTTTTAAAGATACTTACCTTGAAGGCTTTGCCATGCCGGTAGCCAGCGTTGAGCCGGAAGAAAATTCCGAAACCGAAGCCATGCGCCGCGTATTGCTGCAAAGCTTTGAAAAATGGCTTGTTACCGGCAAAAAAGTAACCACCGAAGTTATGCTTAACTTTAAAAACATAACTACCGCCGGTGAAATTGCCGATATCATTGCCGGTTATTTAACAATCAGCATTGACGAAAAAGAAGAACTGCTGGAACTTGCCGATGTAAAAGAGCGTATGCACAAGCTGCATACTTTTTTGTGCAAAGAACTTGAAATTGCCGAACTCGAAAAAAACATTACGCAGGAAGTACGCAAACAAATAGAAAAAAACCAGCGTGAATATTATCTGCGCGAGCAAATTAAGGTTATTAACAAAGAACTTGGCGAAGGCGACGAACGCCAGGCCGAAGTTGACGAATACAAAAAGCAGATGGAAGGCCGCGACCTGCCGCCTGAAGTAGCAGATAAAATTAACAAAGAGCTTGACCGCTTGTATAAAATGCCGCCGATGATGGCAGAAAGCGGCGTTATCCGCAATTATGTGGAAACGCTTCTTGCTTTGCCGTGGGGCATTTACGGCAAGGATAACTTTGATTTAAAACACGCCGAAAAAGTGCTTAACAAAGACCACTACGGCCTTGAAAAAGTTAAAGAGCGCATTTTGGAATACCTTGCGGTGCGCGCCCTTACCAAAAGCGGCAAAGGGCCTATTCTGTGCCTTGTCGGGCCGCCTGGCGTGGGCAAAACTTCGCTTGCACAGTCCGTTGCCCGCGCTATCGACCGCAAATTTACACGCATGTCGCTGGGCGGCGTGCATGACGAAGCCGAAATTCGCGGCCATCGCCGCACCTATATCGGCGCAATGCCGGGCCGCATTATTCACGGGATGCAAACCTGCGGCGTTATGAACCCGGTTTTCCTGCTGGACGAAGTGGACAAAATGTCGTCCGATTTCCGCGGCGACCCTGCTTCTGCACTGCTTGAAGTTTTAGACCCGGAACAGAACAACACCTTCAGCGACCATTATGTTGAGATACCTTTCGACCTGTCGCAGGTATTCTGGATTGTAACGGCCAACACCGTGGAAACAATTCCGCCCGCACTGCTCGACCGTATGGAAGTGGTGCAGCTTTCCAGCTATACCGAAGATGAAAAGGTAAAAATTGCCGAACTGCATCTTTTGCCGAAAGAACGCCAGAATAACGGATTAACAGCCAAAACGCTTTCCATAACGGAAGATGCGCTGCGCATGATTATACGCGGTTATACGCGCGAAGCAGGAGTGCGCAATCTGGAACGCAAAATTGCGGCAGTCTGCCGTAAAACCGCTCTGCGCATTGTTAACGGCGAAGCCAAAAGCGCAAAAGTAACAGCTAAAAATTTACATAAATATCTCGGCAAGGTAATTTATCTGGAAGACGATGTAAGCCTCGAAGCAGCAGCCGGCATCTGCACCGGCCTTGCGTGGACCCGTGTCGGCGGCGAACTGCTTAAGGTAGAAGTTGTGGCCTGCAAAGGCAAAGGGCATCTTGCGTTAACAGGCCAGCTTGGCGACGTTATGAAGGAATCTGCCCAGGCGGGTTATACCTATATCCGCTCGCGCGCAGATGAACTTGGCCTTGACAAAGATTTTTACGAAACTACCGATATTCATATTCACCTTCCGGAAGGCGCAATACCTAAAGACGGGCCTTCGGCCGGCATTACCATGGCAACGGCAATGATATCGGCATTAACGGGCCGCAAAGTTAAAAAGAACCTTGCCATGACTGGCGAAATAACGCTTTCCGGCAGAGTGCTTCCGGTTGGCGGCATTAAGGAAAAATTCCTGGCTGCCCACCGCTACGGCGTAAAAACCATTATTATGCCGGCTAAAAACGAGCAGGATTTGGAAGAACTGCCCGCAAACGTACGTGCAAAAATGCACTTTATTCCCGTAAAACATATGGACGAGGTGTTAAAAATAGCATTGGAGGATTAAACGCGATGAACAAAGGAGTTTGGGACATAGTCCGTGCGCAGTTTGTCACGTCTGCCGTTAAGGCAGAACAGTACCCTTCGCCGCAAATGATTGAAGCCGCCTTTATCGGGCGCTCCAATGTCGGCAAATCTTCTCTTATTAATTCGCTCTGCCGCCGCAACGGGCTGGCACGCGTAAGCGCCACTCCCGGCAAAACGCAAACAATTAACTACTATTTGCTGAATGCCAAACGCAATGTAGAAGGCGGCGCCGATACGGCACAGTTTTACCTTGTCGATTTGCCCGGTTACGGCTTTGCCAAAACAGGCAAATCCAATAAAGATTTATGGTCCGGCTTTATCAGCAAATATCTTTCAGGTTCGGACAACCTGGCATTAGTATGCCAGCTGATTGATATCCGCCATAAGCCGATGGAAAGCGACATAGAGTGTTACCACTGGCTGCTGGGCTGCGGCCTTAACGTGCAGATTATTCTCACTAAAGCCGATAAACTTTCCAAAAATGCAGCCATGGCCCAGAAAGCCCTTTTTAAACGCGAACTTGGGCTTGATGACAGCCGCATTATAACTTATTCGGTAACGCAGAACACTATGCGCAGTGAACTTATTAACCGTATTATGACGGCACTGGAAAACCACAGATGATTTTGTAAGCGCGCAGATTGTAGGGAGTGGTTTGTATGGGGATTTTTGACATAATGCTGCATGTAAGGCGCCTGATGATGTTCGGGCTGGCAGTGCTTATAGGCTTTCTTTTTCAATACATGGCAATACCTATACCGTTTTTGCTCGGCGGCATAGTATCCTCCATGTTCTGGAAGGTTATAGGCGCACAGGTATACTGGCCGCGCCAGTGGCGCGAACTGGGCCTTTGCGTAGCCGGTTACGGCATTGGGCGCAACTTTACGGCAGAAACCATGCACGAACTTTCCATGCAGTCGCTTGGTGTGCTTGAAGCAACCGGCGCCGCCGTAGGCGCTTCGGTTATTATAGCGTGGTGGACATCACGCCACAGCTACGCCAATCTGCAAAGCTGCGTAATGGGCTGCATGCCCGGCGGGCTTACGCAAATGATGCTTATGAGCGAAACCGACAAGCGCGTAGATTTCAGCGTGGTAATGGTAATGCAAACCCTGCGCCTCATGAGCGCCATTATCATCGTACCGTTTCTGGTTGTGCACGGCCTTGGGGCGGAAATAAAAGACACCGCACTTCCGGCAGCACAAACAGGCGGCTACACCTGGCTGTGGATGGTGCCTATCGCAGCAATTGGCGCTGTTGTTCTGCAAAAGCTGCATATACCAACGCCGCGCCTGTTGGGGCCTACGCTCGCAGCGTCTGCCTGCTCATACTTCTTCGGCACTTTTCAACCCGTGCCCGACCCTCTCATGACAGTTGCGCAAATAAGCATCGGCCTGTACATGGGCATGCTGCTTGACCCTGCGCGCATAAAAGAAACTGCCCGCCTTATGCCATTTATAATAACCGGCATCTTAATAATTATTGCTGTCAGCGTTGCCATGGCCTACTATCTTTCCGGCATTTACGGCTTTTCGCTTATAACCGCCTTTTTGGCAATGGCCCCCGGCGGCATTGCCGAAATGTGCCTTGCAGGCATGAGCATGGGCGAAAACGTTTCGATAATTTTAACCTATCAGCTGGTTAGAATGCTTATTTTAAATATCACCGTGCCAATGGGGCTGACGTGGTACTTTAAAGATAAATAATATCAATTAGGATATTATAACGCAAAAATAAAAATGGTAAATTTTTACCAAAAGGCTTGACAACACTATTAGTAATAGTTATAATTAGGGCAACAAATCAATATTTCGTACAGGTACAGTAACTGTTTAAATGTTTATCGGTGCAAATCCGATGCGATCCCGTCGCCGTAACGGCAATAAAAGCCGGAGCCGGTCAGCCAGCCTGTATAAGCATCACTGCTTGACCTGCGGGAGACAGGAAGGAGATGTTTACTAACCAACCGGCTTTGTTTATGTGAGAGTGGCAGGGCCTCTTGATTGTAATTATCTGAACCCGTCTTTTCGTTTTGGAAAGACGGGTTTTTATCTTGCCTGCGCAGGTTGGAATATTGATTTTTAAAATTCATTTAACATTCTCAGATACTCATTCTCTACTCCTCTTGCAGTGCCCGTTGGGGTGCAGGTGCTGCTTTGGCCGCCGTGCTTTTGCGGCGGCTGTTTTATTTTGCCGCAAAAAGTTGAGCAAAACCTCTTTTGCTGTTATACTTAAAAAAGAAAAAATATTTTCAGGAGGTTTTAAAATGAAAGTAATTTCTACCGAAAAAGCTCCGGCCGCTATTGCCCCATATTCTCAGGCAATTGAAATTGGCGGCATGCTTTTTGCTTCCGGGCAGATTCCTGTTGACCCTGCTACCGGCGAAGTGCCGGAAGGCATTACCGCACAGGCAGAACAAAGCTGCAAAAATGTAGGCGCAATTTTGGCAGAAGCAGGCCTTGGCTACGAAAACGTAGTAAAAACCACCTGCTTTTTGGCAGATATGGCAGACTTTGCCGCTTTTAACGAAGTTTACGCAAAATACTTTACCGGCAAACCTGCACGCAGCTGCGTTGCCGTTAAAGGCATACCCAAAGGCGTACTTTGCGAAATTGAAGTAATTGCCGCAAAATAACAAATTAACAAAAAAGGTTGTACCGGCTGGCAAAAGCCATACAGTACAACCTTTTTTATTTTTATTATGAAACTTTATACCTTAAATTTTTAAGAGCCTGTTTATGGTGTTTGGTAACCATGGCAGGCGTGCAGTTTAATAATCTGGCTGTTTCTTTGCCGCTTAAGCCTTCAAAATATAAAGCGTTAATAGTTTTTTGCTGTTTGGCGGTTAACTTATTAAGCGCCAGTTTCAATAAAATACTTAATTCCTCACGTTCAATAACATCGTCGCTGAACTCGGCTCCTTCTGCCTCACTATCGGGCAGGGGCGCTTTTTTATTTTCATCCGCCCATATTTTCTTCACTTCATCGTAAAGAGCAAAATGTATTCTGCACCTAACATACCCTGCAAAATGCTCGTAATCAGCTCCGTTGTATGTTAATACAAGCTCAATAAACTTTAACCTTGCAAGGCTTAAACCTTCATCAAAGCCAAGAGCATTGTAAAACATATCGCGGCGCATTTCACTGCGGAACAAAGGCTCAAAAGCAAGGCAAAGCTGTTCCAAAGCCTGTTTATTGCCGTTTTGGGCAGCAGTAATTAAACTTTTTGTTTTATTTGCCAAAGTGGTAAAAGTTTTGTGGCGCACGGTTTTAGGAATAATATCCATTTCCGGCACGGCAGGTTTTAAAACCTTGCCCGGTATTTGGCTGAAAGATGACAAATTGTTTCTTTGAATCACAAAAACCTCCAAATTTTAAACTTACCAGCTTTACCGTGGCCACGCAAAAGCGGCGTAAGCAAGATTATAACGGAACGCCGCACTGTTTGTAAAGACCTTGTTTTAAAAAATTTTATATGTTAAATTAAAAGTTTTGGCTTTACAAAAAAAGTTACCAGTGCGCAAGACAACGTACAGTACGGATTATTTATTTAGTAAGCGTCTTGCGGGGGGGTAAAGGTGTGATAAAATGATATTATAAAATATAGTGCGCGATTAGTGAGGGCTGTAAACAAATAACTGTTTAAAATTTTATAAAAGCGGTTTTAAAAGTGAAAGGGGAAAGGATTATGAAAAAGAAAAATTTGGAAAAAGCAGTAATTTTAGGGCTGCTTTTAAGCACAAGCATTTATGGCACGGCGTGGGCATCACAAGACAATCCATGGAGTGATTGCATTATTGATAAAGAAGCAAATACAATAACGCTTAACGGTAGATTATATATTCCTGATAATTATGATAATTATCTTACTTTACCGTCTTATAGTAAAATTATAATAAATTCTGAACTTACTAATGGTTTATATATGACAGGATATAATTATGGCTTGATAGCACCGGATACAGATTTGGAAATAACTGTTAATGGAAAAGAAGAACCACAACATTTTGGCGGTACAGATGGTTTATATTTAGGTGCAGACAAATTTGAAATAAATAATTATACAGCTTATGTCCACAGTCCACATTCTGATGCTTTTAATACAACTGATTATTTGGACACAGAGAGTATAAATAATATACAGGCAGCAATTAATGGTAATTTTAAAGCTGAAGTAGATGATGGCAATGGCATTAGGGCAAATGCTATTGTAGATGATGATATGAAAAGCAAACCAACTACTGTTACAGTTAAAGGTGCTACTAATATAACAATAAAGCAGGATTTAGTTGAAGAAACTTTAGAGGAAGTACATTATAGGTTTAACCCTGGCGATGATTCTACAAGTCATAGAGATGTAAAAGTAAAATATAAACCGGCAGCTGTATATGCTGGTGACTCCAACTGTAATTTTATTTTTGAAGGCAAAGAGATTATGGTTGATATAGACGGGGATGGAAACGGAGATATATCATATATGGCTGGTTCTGGTCAATATGGAGAAGTTACTCAAGGAAAGGGCATAGTAAATCTTGGTGGTGATATTGAAATAGAAACAAATGGATATGGCGTTTTTAGTGGTAAAAATGGTGAAATAAATCTAAATTGGGATGATGAGAATCAAAAATCTACAAATGCGAATTTAAAAATAACTGGAAAAGGTGAGAATGCTGTTGGCATTGCAGCTATTAACGGCAATTTAATCTTTGATGAACTTATAACAGTTATAGATAACAGCCAATTATCGGTGTTAGGTAAAAATTTTCCGGTTGATGTTCCAGAAGATGTTGTTTTAGACCAATCTGAAAATAAATACGGCAGTACTATTGTTTTAAACGGCACTAACAACACCATCACCATGGCTGAAGGCGGTAAAGCCTTGTATGCAGATGCAAGAATTGAAGATCCCAATGCAAAGGATGAAAATGGCAATAAAATAACAGTGCCGGAGGTTATCATAAAATCCGGCGACGGCGGCATTGGCAATCTTGATGTTAAAGGCGATATTGTTGCCACAAACAGCGGTAAAATTGATTTAACTGTAAATAAAGCTGCCGATATTACCGGCGACATTGAAGCAACCAACAGCGGTACTATTGATTTTACATTAGGTGCTAATGCTGACATGATTGTTAGCAGCGAAGTTAATACACTTATCAACGCAGGTGGGGTAAGCACGTTAAGCCTTGCCAAAAACGGAAGCGAAAGTAAAATAGGCAATGTACAGGCTGCTAACGGCGGCACAATTAATTTAACGCTTGGCGAAGGTGCTTATTTTGCAGGCCGCGTGGATGATTATAAAGACGCAGGCGACGGAACGGGTAATGCATGGAATAACGAGCTGCACAAAGATGTTTTTGACCAGGAATTTGCCGACAATGTTGCTTCAAGCGGTACTGTAAATATGACACTTAACGGCGGTGTTTGGAACTTAACAGAACAAAGCTGGGTAAGCAAGGTTGATGGCAATTCTGGCTTGATTTATCTTGACGGTGACGGAACAGGCGGTTATGCTGTACACATTGGCAAACTGGAAGGTGACCATACCTTTGTTGTTAACCTTAACCCGGAAGATTATGCTGCAAGCGATATGCTTTACATTTATGATGGTTCTAGTGCCGGTGTACAAAACCTGCGCATTAACAACGAAGCAGAAGTTTTAAACGCACTTAAAGATGACGGCGACCGTATCCGTTTTGCAACCGTTGGCAAAACTGCCGGTGCAGGCGCAGGCTTTGGCGATGATTACGTTGTGCGCGGGCGCGGCGTAATTAACAGTGGATTTAGCATTGAATATGAAAAGTATAATATTAATAATGAAAAAGAAAATGATAAATATAATGGTGGTACGGATTTTGATGAAACAAAACCGGGCAGTGATTATGTAGACGGCATTTATGGGAATGGCGAAAATGTTTACCTTGTGCGTGATACCAGCAAAGACGCAGGTAAATCTGACAGCGGTGCAACCATTATCAATATGAGCCGCGCCAATTATAAAAACGCTATTTATATGGACAGATTAAATAAACGCATGGGCGAAATGCGTTATGTTAATGGTGAAGAAGAACAGGGCTTATGGGTACGCCTGCGCCATGACCGTATCGGGCAAAGCGGCGACTTCCGCAGCATGAACACCATGTACGAAGTAGGTTATGATGTTAAACAACCCACCGATAACGGCGAGCACCGCATTGGTATGGCAATAGACTACATGCGTGGCAGCACAACCTATGATGACATTATGGGCAAAGGCGAAACCAAGCGTTATGGCTTGTGGCTGTATGATACCTGGCTGGGTGAAAAAGGCCATTACACCGATTACATTGTAAAATGGGGACATCTTTCCAATGATTTCGACATCCGTGATAAAGACAGTTTGGAAAATATTACCGGCGATTACAGCAACAATGTGTTCAGCGTAAGCGCGGAATACGGTAAGAAAAACGATATGGGCAATAACTGGTATTTTGAGCCGCAGGCACAGCTTCAGCTTGCGCGTGTAACCGGCGCCGATTATGTAACAACGCAGGGCAGTAAGGTAAATGTAGACGGCATTAACAGCTTAATCGGCCGTGCAGGCTTTAGAATTGGGCGCGATATGGACGAAAACAGCACTGTTTACTTAAAAGCAGATTTGCTGCATGAATTTATGGGCGACCAGACGGTAACGGCGGCAGACGCAACCGGCACACTTCGCGAAGAATTTGAAAATAAAGGCACATGGTATGACGTAGGCTTTGGCTTTGCAGCTAAGATGAGCAAAAACAGCTATGCCTTTATGGATTTTGAAAAGTCCTTCGGCAACGATAATGACGAAACTTACCAAATCAACGCAGGTATGCAGTGGAGCTTTTAATTAAGTGCCAATTAGTAACGAGGCGTAAATTTAATAATTTTGTCAGCTAAATTTATGTACCCTGAATTTAACAATAAAAAGTAAAATAAGAAAGATTGTACTGTAAGGCGGCAGGCAAAAACTGCGGCAGCTTAATTTAAAGTAATTGCTTTAGAGAGTCCGGTGCTGTGCCCGGACGGAATCGGAGGAGCCGTAGCATTTTTGCAGAGCCG
>ENA-ORUX01000301-ORUX01000301.1-human-gut-metagenome-genome-assembly--contig:-NODE-301-length-49174-cov-70.898878_pt1 | contig 49174 bp, 43 predicted proteins | sample MGYA00242087_ERZ509225 | MGnify/ENA primary metagenome ERZ509225 (study PRJEB26280, sample SAMEA2338864) | human gut metagenome | biome: human gut; feature: human-associated habitat; material: faeces... | reverse complement strand
ATATATATATAGTTATAATATATATATAATATAATAAAAATTGAAAAAATGAAAAATCGCAACCATCAAAAAATTAATTGAAACAACTGAAACTGAAACAGCAGACCACTTGACTTCTTCTCTAAAAGGCTAATAATCAATCATTTAACAAGAAACAAATAGATCAATATGAAGTATAATATCTCAAAAAAGACCGCTCCGAAGATGCCAAAACTGGGAAAAGGAACGGAAATTGTGTCGCTTTTGCTCTCACAGGCATCAAATGACATGCACGAACCTATCGTTCCGATGATTTTCCCTGTTCTCGGAGCACACGTCAGTGGAGCCAAATTCATGTATCCCGACCTCTCGTGGAAGGAAATGTGCGGCATGATGGGCAATCTCGTGGCCGATTCGGGCTGTAATAAAGGACAGTTTACGAATATTACTGAAGCAATCTGCAAGGACTTCCGTCAGCACGACGAGGAGGAGTTGACGAAGCTTGTGGAATGGCAGAAGATGATGAAAACGAAGTCTGCCAACAAGGAGAAGCCTGTGCGACCCGACGTGGCTTTCTGGTTTCCACCCTCGGACGTGACCAATGCGGCTTTCCTGCAGAACGCCATGGGATGCGAGATGCTGGGCGCACGTACTCAGTTCCTCAACCTGCCCGAGGTGGAGATGGCAGACCGTATGTGTGGCGGGCACAAGCAGGTGAGCCAGATGCTGCGCAACATCTACGACAGGACACGTGCAGGAGCTCTGCGAGCAACGGCTGACGGCGTGACGGGCAATCCGGTGCTGAGGGTGAACATGACCATCTCGTCGACTCCTTATGCTACACGCAAGTTCTACAAGAGCGACCTCTTCAACGGCACTTTCGGCAGAATGGTCTTCTCGTACAAGGCTCGCACTTCTCGTGATGGGCGCATCCCCCGACAGGGCAAGTACGACGAGTCGTTCTATAAGAAGCTCGACGGATACATGGCCCGCCTCGCCATCTGCAAGGGTAGTTTCGTCATCAAATCGCTCAACAAACTCGTGGACAAGATGGCTGAGGACATGGCTTCGCTTGCCGACCTGGTGGATGATGACACGCTGTGGGATGTGTCGAAACGATCGCTCGTGTCGGCATGGAAGTCTGGCTGTCTGCTCTGGATACTCAACAAGCAGACTTGGACGAAGGCGATGGGCGAACTCGTGGAGTGGCTCGTCTATCACGACCTGTGGAGCAAGATGCAACTCTTTGCCGACCTGATCGGACAGGATGCTGAGGGTACAAACGAGGCACAGCGACGTGGACCTAAGAATCTTTTAGACGACCTGCCCGAAACCTTCAACGAGGCACAGTTGGAAGCGCTGCGTCTCTCGCTCGGCAAGTCGAAAGAGGGTACTAACCGGCAGCTCCGTGTCTGGGTTCACCGCAAGTTCATCACTTATTCTGCCCAGACGGGACTCTACTCGAAGACGCAGGAGTATCTGAAGGGGTAGGGGGAGAAGTGCTTATGGAAAAATATGAAATTCAAAAGCTCCGCGACCTACCCATTGAGGGGGTCGCCGAGCGAATAGGACTGCGCGTGGCGAGGCACAAGAGCCTCTGCCCGTTCCACGACGATCATCACGCCAGCCTCGTCTACAACACTAAGCGGAACTCCTGCCGATGCTTTGTGTGCATGAAGGAGAGCATGGGAACCATCGACCTCGTGATGCGACACCTCGGGCTCGACTTCCCGAAGGCTTGCCAATGGCTTGCCGACGCCAACAGCATCATCCTCACGGAGTGGAAACCGACGACACAGCCGCAGACTGAAAGCCAACGCTCCTTTGATGCCTCGCGATACGGGAGGCTCTTCGAGCACCCATGGCTCAACGGGGCGGCAAGGCGCTTCCTCTTCGACGAGCGACGCATCCACCCGAGGGTGGCGGCTTGGTGCCGACTCACCTCCTGGACCGACCGACAGGGCGTCAACTGGCTCACCACGCCCTACTACGACCGACAGGGCAACCTCATAGGGGTGCAGAACCGGAACCTCGACTACTGCAAGAAGGCTGACGTTCCCCGCTTCCGATTCCCACGAGGGGCGAGGTGCAGCATCTACAACCTGCCCGTAGTCAACCGTCTGAAGGCGGGCGACGAGCTTTTTATCACCGAGGGTTGCAGCGACTGTTGGGCGATGCTCTCGTCGGGGCGCAAGGCCATCGCCATCCCTTCTGCCACGCTGCTCTCGCAAGAGGACAGGGAGACGTTGCGCTCGCTCAGCAGGGAGAAATCGGTCTCGTTCCACATGTTTCCCGACTGCGATGCTCCGGGCGAAAGCCTCTTCATGCAGCTGCGCGACGTGTTGCCCGGGCTTGTGCACCACCAGCTGCCAGTGGGCTGCAAGGACTTCGGGGAGGCGTATTCTTTGGAGGAGAAATCTCAGGAGTTAAGGAGTTAAGGGAGATAGAGGATATTTCTTTTTCAGAGGAGTTAAAGGAGTTAAGGGAGATTTCATTTTCAGAGGAGTTAAAGGAGTTAAGGGAGATTTCTTTTTCAGAGGAGTTAAAGGAGTTAAGGGAGATTTCTTTTTCAGAGGAGTTAAGGAGTTAAGGAGTTAAGGAGTTAAGACGTATGTCTTGCTGCTTAAAAAACTACGCCAAAAAGGCTGTTGTCTTAACTCCTCAGCGACCGCAGGGAGCGATAACTCCTTAACTCCTTAACTCCCTTAACTCCTTAACTCCTTAACTCCTTAACTTCTTAACTCCCCCACATGCTAATAAATAAAAAATCATCATCATGGAAGAATTTAAAATAAGAACTTACACCAAGAAGGAGCTGGCTCTCCTTTACTTTCCCGACAGCACGCCACAGGCTGCGGGAAAACACCTCAAGGCGTGGATCCAGCGCAACAAACCGCTCATGGATGAGCTCGCAATAACGGGCTACCAAAGCAATAGCAAGTCGTACAACCCACGACAGGTAAAAATCATCATCGACTACCTCGGAGAGCCGTAAATCGAGGGCAGATATCTTTTTTTAAAGAAAATGTGCCCTTAAACACCCCTATGTACCCGTATGTGCCGACTGCCAATTAGGGATGTCGTAACTTTGCATTGTGATTCAAAAAGACGTCTAAAATCACTTCCCTAACTGGAAAGAAAAATTTCCCCAGTTGGAAAAGTTTAAAGGTAAAAAGGTAAAAAGAGCCTTGATGCCTTAAAGTAAACAAAGTGTCAAACCATTAAAAAAAGAAAGGAAACAAAAAATGACAAACATCAACTGGAAAGCATTCATCCGCTACCTCGTAGTAGCCGTCTGCTCCGCCATCGTCACCTTCCTGTCGAGCTCGTGCACAGCCGGTCTCGTCATCGGAAAGAACCAGCGACAGCAACAGGAGAACAACATCTCCACCAAAGCCGACTCCTCGCACTTCGTACCGACAATCACCATTCGGTAAAAGGGATAGTTAAGGAGTTATCTTTTCTTCAGGAGTTAAGGGAGTTAAGGAGTTATCTTTTCTTCAGGAGTTAAGGGAGTTAAGGAGTTATCGCTCCCTGCGGTCGCTGAGGAGTTAAGACAATAGCCTTTTAGGTTGAAGATTTAGCTGTAAAGCATACAGCTTTAACTTCCCGAGTTCGATAGTTTTTTATCAAGAATTAGAGAAACAACGTTCGGCGGCCGAAGGGTAAAACAATTCAGAAAGAATGCTTCTCTAATTCTCTAATTCTTGATAAAAACAAAAACTTCTTGACAAGAAACTATTCATTTCCACAAAAGCATTTGTCTTAACTCCTTAACTCCTTAACTCCCTTAACTCCTGAGAAATAAACATCAATTATTAACCATTAAAAATTAAACAATTATGTCAATCAATTTGAAAGCAAAAGAGACCCTCATTCAAGTGGGTGATTTGAAGGGCACTTATCGTTTTGTGCTCGTAACAGAAATCTACGGCAAGCTCTCAGCAGCCAAGGTCATCAAGGAAGCTGCCCTTCGCAGCGGTATCAGCAGAGGCGTGATGCAGGCTTGTTGGGACGCTGCCGGAGAAGTCATCAAGGCATGGGCCACTGAGGGTCACTCCGTTGCAATTCCTGGTCTCGGAACCATGCGCTTCGGAGTCCGCGCCAAGAGTGTGGCTGCTGTAGCCGACGTGGCCACCAACCTCATCTCGGCACGACGCGTCATCTTCACCCCCAACGTCGACATCAAGGACGAGTTGGCAAGCACCTCCATCAACATCACTTGCTACGACCGCAACGGCAAGGAGATCAAGAAGGTGACCTCTACCGACGGCGGCAACGTGGAGGATCCCGACAACAAGGGCGACAACCCTGGCGGAGGCAACACCCCATCGGGTGGCGATACTCCAAGTGGCGGCAACCCTGGCGGTGGCGGCGATGGCGAATAAGTGTCGCTTCGGAGCAGGCAACACTTCGGAATAAGCAAAAAAGGGGTCGAAAGCGACCCCTTTATTGTGTTTGTTGATTCCTGTTCTTTCTTATTCGGCTATGCGATGAATGACATAGGTGACGACGCCCCATATCATGAAGCGGTTGTTCTCGTCGACACGGATGGGAGTGTAGGCCTTGTTCCAGGGAATGAGCCAGCCGAAGGTTCCGCTTTCGTCGATCTTGAATTGCTTGATGGTAAACTCGCCATCTACGAAGGCTATGACGAAGTTGCCGTTGGATGGTTCTATCTGGCGGTCGACGATGGCAAGGTCGCCGTCAAGGATGCCGGCTCCTGTCATGCTGTCGCCTGATATGCGGACATAAAAGGTTGCCTCACGATGACGTATTAGTACTTCGTTGAGGTCTATTTCTCCTTCCATATAGTCTTGGGCAGGTGAAGGAAAGCCTGCTTTCACACTTTGTCCTGCAAGGGGAATCGGCAGTCTTTCTCCGATTCCGGCTGCATGAATGGTTAGTTTTATCTTGTCTTCCATATTTTTATTCAAGTTTCGCAAGTTCAGAAGTTTAAGGAGTTTAAGGAGTTTAAGGAGTTAAGGGAGTTAAGGAGTTAAGGAGTTAAGACAAATGCTTTTGTGGAAATGAAGAGTTTTCTTTTTTGTTTTTATCAAAAATTAACCATTCCCCTCAAGGCTATTGTCTTAACTCCTTAACTCCCTTAACTCCTTAACTCCTCTGAAAAAGAAATCTCCCTTAACTCCTTAACTCCCTTAACTTCCTGATCTGCGAAAGTTCAGTTCTTTACTCTTAATATCTCGTCGATGTTTGTTGTAAACCGTTGCGACATGTATTCCCGTTTCAGGTCGAAGCGGCAGGCGGTGCCTTGTATGGCCTGGCGGATGGTGCCATGTCCGTTCTTGCGGTTGATGGCATCAATGGCTTCCATGAGTGCTTTCTGACGATGGCGGTCTATGGGGTCGAAGAGGTCTTGCTGACGGGGATTGTCTGGCGATATTTGCCAGAGTATGACGCCTGCTTTCTTGAACCGGAATGCCAGCTCGGGACGGTCGGGACGACTGTCGATGGGCTTGGGATAGCGGCTGCGCAGAATGGTAAGGGCTGCTCCTACTATCTCGTCTTGTGCCTGCGTGGCTATGGGAAGTACGAGGGAGTCGGGTAGGGTGTATTCGGGGGCGTTGCCGTTGAAACGAGATGTCCAGGCAAACACGGTAATGCCTTGACACACACTGCCTTGTCGGCGCAACTTCTCGGTGCATCGCACGGCAAAGTTGGCCACGGCTTCTTCTATCACGTCTTTGTCGGAAATGCCTTCGTCGGAGAAACTGCGACTCGTGCAGATGCTCTTCTTCTGGGGCAGTTCATCGATGCTGATACAGCTCTCGCCATTCAGTTCTTTCCAGGTTCTTACTGTGGTGATGTTGAAGTGGCTTCTCACCCAACTCTCTTTCTTGTCGGCAAACTGGGCTGCCGTGTGTATTCCCATGTAGTCGAGTCGGCGGGCTGTCTGCCGGCCTATTCCCCATACGTCTTCTACGGGGAAGAGCGTGAGGGCCTTGTGGCGCCGTTCGTCGGTATCGATGATGCAGCATCCCTGGTAACCCTTGTATTTCTTGGCGAACTTGGAACCTATCTTGGCAAGTGTCTTGGTCTCGGCTATTCCTATCGAAATGGGGATGCCGACAGCCCGGAGTACGTCGCTGGAAATCCTTGCGCCATAGCGATGCAGGATGGGGTCGTCGACCGCTGCTGTCTGGTGGCGCTTGTTGTCGGAATCCTGTAAGAAGAATGCCTCTGCCATGGACTCGTCCACCTCGAAGAAGCTCTCGTCGATGGAGTATTGGTCGATGTGTGGCGAATAATGGGAGAGCATCGACATCACTCTGTTCGACAGGGAGCCATAGAGGGTGTAGTTGCTCGAGAAGATGGCTACGCCTTCTGCCTCGAGTTTGCTCTTCACCTGATAGAAGGGGTCGCCCATCTTGTAGCCCAAGGCCTTGGCTTCTTCGGAACGGGCAATGACGCATCCGTCGTTGTTGCTCAGCACAACAACGGGCTTGCCTGTCAGGTCGGGGCGAAACACCCGCTCACACGAACAGTAGAAATTATTGCAATCTGCCAGACCTATCATTTCTTTTGCTTGTCGTGAAAAAGTGCTGCAAAATTAATAAAAAATATTCATATTCCCTTCCGTAACGGCTGAAATTTCAGAAAACTTACTTTTCTTCCTCCATTTGTGCGATGCGCCTGATGCTTCTGTTATGTTGGCTGATGATGAGCGGAACACGTTCCACCACCACCATGGATGTGTCGAGCCCCAATGCCTTTGGCTCGTCAATACCTATCTTGCCGATAAGGGCATAGAGACTCATCAGCAAGTTCTGTTGGCGGTTGTCGGAACTCTCGGGGTAATAAACGCGGTGGATGATGATGAAGCGGAAATCGCCAGGAATGCCATTCTTGCGAAGCGATGGATAGGTGCTTCTCAAATCCACCTTCCTGCTGGCCACAAGGTCTTCTATCACTTGTCGCAGATAGAGGCTCACCCTGGGCTCAATGCGGAAACCTATGCGCATGGTTATACTGTAGAGGGTGTCGGGAACCAGGGTCTCGCAACTGTACTCCAGCGTGTCAGGAGTATCTGCAAATTCCAGATTGATAAGCCAGTAATGGTCAGCACGCTTGGGCTGCTTGTTGATGATGGAATAGAGCAGCTTGTCGTCCACCGCACCTTCCTTGTCGGCATGGTTCACATAAACCAGATTGGATGCGTACTTGGGGATGCTCTCGTCGGCCTTGATGTCGGAGATAATCTGATAATAATCATCCAGCGGTCTGGTGCTGATATAATGGCGGCGGATCTTGATGGCGTGGACCCATACATACATCATCAGGAACAGGATTCCGCCAATAAGCATCGTACACCATCCTCCTGCGAGGAATTTTGACAGGTTGGCGGCAAGGAAAATGCCCTCAATAACGCAATATGCGCCCATAAAGAGCAGGATGAAGATGCGCGCCACACCCTTGGTGCGCAGGTAGAAACCGAGCAGCAGGGTGGTCATCAGCATGGTGATGGTGATGGCGAGACCATAAGCTGCCTCCATGTGCGAGGAGTCGCGGAAGAGCAGGATGATGAGCACCACACCGATGTACATGGCGAGGTTGATTACCGGGATATAGAGCTGTCCCTTTACATGGGTAGGATGCTTGATTCGCATTCGTGGCCAGAAGTGCAGGTTCATGGCTTCGCTCAATATGGAGAAGGTGCCGCTGATAAGTGCCTGACTGGCAACGATTGCCGCTCCCGTGGCCATGATGATGGCAAAAATCAGCATGCTCTGGGGCATGATGGAAAAGAACGGATTCACGGAGGAGGCAGTCTGAATATGGTTCAGCACCCATGCTCCCTGACCCAGATAGTTGAGGATGAGCATGGCCTTTACGAAAAGCCAGCTGATGGTGATGTTCTTTCTGCCACAATGTCCCAAGTCGGAGTAAAGTGCCTCAGCACCCGTAGTACAGAGGAACACGGCACCCAGAATCAGGAACCATTCTGGTGATTGCGCCAGCAGAACAATAGCGTAATAGGGATTGATGGCCTTCAGTATCATGGGGTAAGACGTGATGCTGAAAGCTCCCGTTACGCCCAGCAGCAGGAACCATATCAGCATGAATACTCCGAACGACTTGCCAATACTCTCTGTGCCAAAGCGTTGCACAAAGAAGATGATGGTGATGATGCCCAGTGTGATGGGGATGACTGGCAGGTGGGGACTGATGCTTTCGAGTCCTTCGATGGCTGTGGTAACCGTGATGGCAGGGGTGATGATTCCATCTGCCAGCAAGGTGCTGGCGCCGATGATGGCCAATAAGTAAATCCACTTTCTCTTCATCTTGCGCAACAGGGCGTAGAGGGCAAGAATGCCTCCTTCGCCATTGTTGTCGGCACGCAGCGCCACGCATACGTATTTGATGGTGGTCTGCAGGGTGAGTGTCCAGATGATGCACGACAATGCGCCCAGGATGGTGCTCTCGTTGATGGTTTCGCCTGTATGGAGGATGGCCTTCATCACATAGAGTGGGGATGTACCGATGTCGCCAAACACGATGCCTAATGTGACGAGCAATCCCAGGAAGCCTACTCGATGATGGCAGGCTACTGAACTTTCTGAATTTTCTCTCATATATTCTTCTATAAATAATTAGAATGTTATCCTTTGATTATTCAATTTGCGTGCAAAGGTATGAACATGAGAGGTAAGATAGAATTTGTTTAACAAGATTTATCGGATTTAACAGATGTTTGTCTACCGCCTTGCCGTGGCAACCTGGTGATGGCGGGAGCTGTTGTGTCACTCGATTTTGCGTGGAGCTTTGCCGGTTTCATAATCTATATATTTTTGTTAACCCATAACAACATCAAGCACCATCATCAGCACGAAACCTATGGCGAAGCCGATGGTGCTGAAATTGCTGTGCTGGCCGCTTGAGGCTTCAGGGATTAGCTCTTCCACCACTACGTAGAACATGGCTCCTGCTGCAAAGGCGAGCATGTAGGGTAGGGCTGGCATAATGAGAGAGGCAAGCAACAGTACGGCAATGGCTCCTATAGGCTCTACCACTCCGCTCAGCGAGCCTAACATAAAGGATTTCCATCGGCTGTTGCCTGCTGCCCGCATGGGCATAGAGATAATAGCGCCTTCGGGGATGTTTTGAATGGCAATGCCCAAAGACACGGAAATGGCAGCGGCTAACGAGATATGCGAAGCACCGTTTTCGGCTCCTGCAAACACCACGCCTACTGCCATTCCTTCGGGCAGGTTGTGGATGGTTACGGCAAGGGCAAGCATAGCTGTCTTTGACATGTGCGACTTGATGCCCTCGGGCTTGTCTGTGCCAATATGAAGGTGGGGCGTAAACTCGTCGATCAACAGTAGGAAACCGATGCCTAACAGAAAGCCTATGGCTGCCGGTACTACCGACCATACGCCGCTCTCTGCCTTCATCTCCATAGCAGGAATTAGCAAAGACCATACGGACGCTGCTACCATTACTCCAGAGGCAAAGCCCAACAATGTCTTTTGCAATCGCGCAGACATCTCGTCTTTCATTATGAATACGAAAGCCGAACCAAGCATCGTTCCCAATAGCGGAATCAGAAGTCCAATGATTATTGTTGCTGTCATTTCTGTCATAGTCTTTTATCTGTTAGTTATGGTGCAAAGATACTGTTTAGTTGTGAGTCGGGCAATACCTATAAGTGATGAGTCTTTACTTTTCGTACGGTTCTATCGGCAGTCCGTCGGGGTCGCTGAAGAACACAAACTGCTTGCCGGTCCAACACTTCTGTATTGAAATACTTAGATTGCTCATAGTCAGAGCAAATTACGGCTACGTGATGTATTTTGTTTAGTTTCATAATATTTTATTTGATAAATTCTCTTACGAAATGCGGATTGTTCGCATCGCCTAATAGCGGAGCGTATTCAAAGCCTTCGTAATTGAAAGCAGAAAGTTCTTCGGGAGTGACGAGGCGGTTGTTAAGAATGAAGCGTACCATAGCTCCACGGCACGACTTTGCCCAAACAGCTTGCATCTTCAGTCTGCCGTCTTTCTGCCTCACATAGAAGAGAGGCTGTACGACCGTCACTTCTTTGCAAACCCTCTTCCAGTCGAACAGATGTTCATATTCCTCCGTGGATAGATGCAGGAGGATGCCGTCGTCAGCCTTCACGCTATCTATTAGCACATCCGTCAGCCGGTCTTTCCAGAATTGATGAATGGGCTTGTCGTTTGTGGCTTCTATCGTGACGCAATGCTCCATACGATAGGGCACAATGCCGTCCATAGGGCGAAGCAGACCATAGAGGAAACACGTTATCCAGAGATGCTTCTGGGCATACTCCAATGCCTCGTCGCTCAAGGTGTCGGCACGCAGATGCTTGTATGCCTGACCGTTGTAGGCAAGCAGGGCAGGCATCTTCTCGGCTGCCATGAAGTTCTGGTAGCGTTGCCAGTTCTCAGCCGCTATCTTCTTGCTGCAATCCAGCTGCCGAGCCAAATCCTCCACGTCCATCCTTGCCATTTCCGCAGCCAGAGTGTCTGCCACGTTCTGGAAGAGTGGGGTGGAGATGGGCTTTCTGTCCGCCTTGCCGAACATTATCTTGGCGTTTGCTAATAATATCTGCATGTTGTGTTTTGCTTGTAAATGTTTTTGTGCAAAGATACACCATTTATTTCGAAATAACCAACTTTTAACGATATTTATCATGTAATTATCCGAACTTGCGAAAGCCATGCTTGCGTCCTTTCAGAGGTCAGGCAGATAGTTATTTAACAAGATTTATCGGATTTTCCCAGTTGCGGCATTTCCACGCCATTGCTTAACTTTATCTTCTTCATAATTTTAAAATCTTATCGTTGTTATTTTATCTTGTTATATTCCTCATCGCTCACAGCCTCCTGCCACTCGTTGGATGTGTTCTCGCCAGGTATTTCAAAGGCGAGGTGTGCAAACCAGCTGTCTTTTGCGGCACCATGCCAATGCTTCACGTTGGCAGGAATATGGATGACTGTGCCGGGGAGGATTTCTTGCACAGGTTTTCCTTCCTCCTGATACCAGCCACGTCCGGCTACACCTACCAGCATTTGCCCGCCACCCTTTGTGGCGTGGTGCGTGTGCCAGTTGTTGCGGCAACCAGGCTCAAAGGTTACGTTGAAGAAAGGTATCTGACTGTCGGATATTTGTGCCAGATAACTGTTGCCTTTGAAGTATTTGGCGTAAGCGGTGTTGGGTTCGCCAATAGGGAAGATCATCTCACGCTGGAAAGCAGCCTTGGCGTCTTCTCCTTTCACATCTTCGTTCCATACCTCCTTTGCCAGATTGAAGGCAGCCCAGGCCTTTGGCCAACCGGCGTAGAAGGCAATGTGAGTGATAATTTCTGCCGCTTCCGTGCGGGTAATTCCGTTGTTCTTTGCCGACAGTAGATGATATTTCAGCGAGTTGTCGGTGATTCCTTGGCTGATGAGCGAAGTGATTGTTACCAAACTGCGGTCGCGCAATGAAAGCAGGTCATTGCGGCTCCATACTTCTCCGAAGAGGATGTCGTCGTTGAGGTGGGCGAACTCAGGGGCAAACTCACCCAGTTGGGTGCGCCCTGCTGTCTGTACTATTTTCTGTTGTGCCATTATATTGAGTGAAATAGTTGTTAATATGATGAATGATGTAATTATTTTCATATTTTTAAATTCTTCTTCAGGAACTCTTCAATCTTGTCCCAAGGAATCATTCCTTTCCCACCACCATCGTATAGGTCGCAATGAGAGGCTCCTGGGATAATGAGCAGTTGTTTGTTGTCTGGAACCGGGTTGGGCTTTCGTACGAAGTCGTAGCCTTCCGCTTTTCCATCCATCATATATCTGAAGGCACTCTCTCCGAAGTAACGGGAATGTGCTTTCTCTCCATGCACAATGAGTACTGCCGAACGGATTTCGTTGATGTAATAGAGGAAACGGCTGTTGGCGTAAGCCTGGCAGCCGGTGGTGCGCCAACCGTCGTTCGAGTTGCCCGAACGCTTGTGGTAGCCACGTGGTGTTTTGTAATAGGCATGATAGTCTTTTACAAACTGCGGTGCGTTCTCCGGTAATGGGTCAACCACGCCGCCAGCCATAGTGAATGTTCTGTTCTTGAGGTCGGCCGTGCGAGCTTCTGCCCATGCCTTTCGTGCCGAATATCGCTTTTCTTCGCTGTCATCTGCGTCAAAGTACCCATTTCCGCTTACTCGACTCATGTCGTACATGGTTATTGCCGCAGTTGCCTTGATGCGAGGGTCTTGAGCTGCAGCATTCAGAGCGATTCCGCCCCAACCGCAAATGCCGATGATGGCGATTCGACCTGCATCAACATCATCTCGCATACTGAGATAATCTACAGCTGCCAGAAAGTCTTCCGTATTGATGTCGGGAGAAGCCGTACGACGAGGTTCGCCCGAAGATTCACCAGTAAACGAAGGGTCGAAAGCGATGGTGATGAATCCACGCTCTGCCATGGTCTGTGCATAGAGACCAGAACATTGCTCCTTGACGGCCCCGAAAGGACCGCTCACGGCAATGGCAGGCAACTTTCCTTCAGCGCTCTTCGGAATATAGAGGTCGGCTGCAAGAGTAAGACCATATTGGGTCTTGAATGTCACTTTCTCATGATTTACCTTCTCGCTTTTAGGAAAAGTCTTGTCCCATTCCTGTACTGATTTTGTCTCTTTGTCCATAATTTCTGCTTTTACTTTTATTTGATTTCCTGCACAAAAAATGAGTGCTATTGCTATAAATGTGAATAATCTGTTCATGTTAAAACCTTTTTGTTTGACAATTAAAAACTGGTGCAAAGATACGCACATTCTTCTAAAGAGCTTATACCTGGTTTTCGGAAGTTATTACCATTATCGGAGATTTATTCCATTCTGCCATATTTCATTTCCACGCCTTCTTTATCATATTGCTTGCGCTTGCCGGTTGGTGGCTCGGTAAGTGTGATGCGAACTACGGCCGTGCGTGAAAGGGAACGGGTGATGCTCTGGTCGAAAGCATCCATGTGTTGAGGAAGGAAACGCTCACAGATTAGTCTAAGACCATGAATTTTCTCTGCATCCTCGGTCACGATTTCTGCCTTGCCGAATGCAATGGCAGATTTGAATTGCAGGGTGAAACTGCCGTCTTTCGGACCAACCGTAGGCGCACAACGGGTTACGGCTGAAAGGCAAACCTCTGGATGAGCCTTGATTGCCTCCAACTTCTTGCCTTCCAAGGCACCATGAAAATACCAATTCACATTATCATCAGATGCGAGTGACAGGGGTAAACCATAAGGTTTGCCGTCTTCGTCAATAAAACTGACAGTTATATACGGAGCCTTGTGCATTACTTCCAATGCCCACCCACAATCCATTTCTCTTGATTCCTTTCTCATTTTTTAATCCTTTGTACTTAAATACTTTAACCATATCCTTGTCGCCACCCACAAGCTGGCTGCATCTGTTCAGCATTCCGGTGTCAGAGAAACCGCATTTCACCATGACCTTTCCTGATGCTGAATTTCCGGTGAAATGATCTGTCCAGATGTTCTCTAAATGTTTCTTTCATTCAAATCTGATCATTTTTGCAAGTTCCATAAAATAGTCATTCGACCAAATATCCAACTCTTTGGGATTCCTGACAAAAGGCAATACGTCTGCCTTTATTTGATTCATGTCTGCCGTGGCAAGTCTTTCATTCAGTTTTTGAAGGAACGTCTCCTTGTCAAGCTCTTCGTGATTGAACTGTAAGGCTCTTTCGCACAAGTGAGTAAAGTCAAGAGGAACATTGTGGCGAACATACCATTCGAAGTCATACCAATCACGTCCCTTAACTCTGTTCTTCCAGACACGATACACCAGTGCATGCATCTTTCCTGCAAAGAGGGCTGGCAAAGTGAAACATCGTGTCATGAAAGATTGGGGGAGCAGAAGCAACTTCTGTTCTGTTTGGAATTTCAAAGGAGGTTGAGTATCAACTTCAATCTTGATCTTAACAGATTTCTCAGTTTGGAATGTAATATCATATACATCTGTGTTGTCTTTCAGAAAGGCAGACTCCACTTTGCCAAAGTTCTTTTTGTCCTTCTTTCTGATCTCAACCTCTCTACCCATCATAGCGAATTGGTCAATGATGGGCTGAAAATAATATGTAAAATCAAAGTTTTCATTCGGAGCAAGCAGGGAAAAATCCATATCCTCAGAGAAACGATGCAATCCATGGAATATACGCAGACATGTTCCACCATAGAAAGCTGCCTCGTTGAAAAAGCCACCATTGTAAAGACCAGAAAGAATAATCTGCTGGTTGACCTCAAAGATAGCATTGCGCTTTTGCAGCTCGGTCGTTATGTCATAGCTCGAAAGCATTTGATTGAATATCTCGTTTGTATTCATTTCCTTAAATATTTAATTAGAGTTTCTATGGATTTAGACTTTTTTCCAACCTGAGCATATCGCTCAAATATACTTATGTCCATATTCCTGAAATCCTCTATTTCCATTCGGATGTCCTCCTCCAAATAGTTCTCTACATCCTTCAGGTAACGTAAATTAACCTTCGGAGAATTTGCGATTAAGTCACAGAGAGCTTTTTCTGGTGTTGCCATCAGAAAGGCGTAACTCTGCATATTGATGCTTGTAATCCCTATTGAAAAGGCTTCTCTTGACATGTTCTTATACTCAAAACGCCCGACAGGAGTATCAAAACTACGGGAGTGCTTTAGTGTCATAGACTGAGTAGTATAAACAGCTTCTGGTATTAATCCATAATAACGTAAGGCTGTCTGCATAGACACATACGAAGGAGCATAAAGATGATTGGCTATCAGTTCTGTGGATAGAGCGACACGAGACACATTTGGGGCTACCACATAAAGCCCCTTCTTGAGTCGGATAATTTTATGAGCCGCCTCAAGACTGCGTACTTTCTGATTCCCTGCTTCAATGTTTGTAAACAATGAAGCTATAGCTGAAGTACTGACTGGTATGTTACCTATATGTTCTAAATCCATTATCATGGTGCAAAAATAGTAAAATTTGGAATAGAAAATGAACTTTTGTTTGCTTTTCTGTTCTATTTTTAGCTATTTTAACAAGTTGCTTAGTTAGACCGCTAAACATTGATGCAGAAATCAGGCTACATACTCCGAGTCTGAATAGTGCTCCTGTTCCATAGCATTCTCATTGCCCACATCAGCATAGCCGTATTTTTACATACCGTTTATATGCCTGTTGCTGAATATATTTCAGGAAAATTCATGTTCGTTTATTTTTATCTGTTGTACTTAAACACTTTAACCATTTCCTTGTCGCCACCAACGAGCTGGCTGCACAGGTTCAGCATTCCGGTGTCTAAGAAACCGCATTTCTCCATGACCTTGCCTGAAGCAGGATTGCCTGTAAAATGATCTGCCCAGATGTTTTCGAAATGTTTCTCGTGGATGCAGTAGTCAAGCATCAGCTTCAAGGCTTCGGTGCAGATCCCCTTGTTCCAATAAGGCTTTCCTACCCAGTAGCCCACCTCGCAGTCGTTTTCTCCGATATGGATATTGCTGGTTTCGTGGGTGTAGTAGCCGATGCATCCGATAGCCTCGTCTGTCTCTTTCACAACATAATAATGCCGGAAATGCAAAAACATTGCATCGCAAACACAACTTTTTTATTTCGAGGGCTCTGTATCTTAGGCAAAAGCTCCTCAGAAATTCATACCCTGTCGGCTCAATGGGGAATTATAGTTAAAGAAAACGTGAGCCAACTATGCCACGTCTTAAGTGAAGGTCGTAGGAAACCATTTGAGCAGATGTAACAATAGCAGCCCACGCTATATGCGTGAGAACCACTATGCTATCCTTGCTCGGTTGAAAATTTCCTACGTTTTCACTTACTAAGATAAGCATAACGCTTCTTTTTATTTCAAAATGTCGTGGAAAGAGTTGCCTCAATCCAAATGCAAAGATAATACAAATCCCGTAAAGAGCAGCCATCGTTAACAGGTGAAAATCAGCGTTTCAAGGCTCATTTTCCCTCTTTTTGTACCGCCATTGGTTCTCCAAGCGTCCAAAGGTCTGTTTTATAGCGGCGAAAAATAATTCCTTGACAAACTCCACATGAAACGCTATTCATGCTCATAAGCATAGAATGTGTCAAAAACACAGCCACTATTCATATTTGCAGAATTATACAAATCCATAAAGTGTTTCGTTTCAGTTTCATTGTGCCATTTTGTGCTTTTATCGTATTGGATTAAGAACTCAAGAACGGATATTGACAACTTCATATCCAGAAATTCTTTTGTAATTCTCTCATATGCATCTGTTTTAGAATTAGCCTTGACAAAGACATATACAAATCCACCTTTTACGGGATTCTCCTTATACTTGTATTCTATACTTGCCCAAAATACCTTCATATACTTTACTGAATTAGATTTTATATTGCTTATCAGTCAGTTTCCAGGACGCACGCCATGCCTTGACAACTCCATATAGCGTTAAATCCATTTCATGATGATTTCGAGAACTTCGTTGAGTTTGTTGCGCAATAGGCGTTAGATGTATTCGGCATAACAACAAACCGTAAATGCAACTACCAGATTATAGTATCATCCCATTCTTGACCATCACTTGAATATGTATAATCATAATTAATGTCCCCACCATATGGACTGCAAAATCGCAATTCAAAAGCTTTGTCATTCGCATCCAATAGAAACCACATACCCTTATATTCATAAAAATTATCACCAACTGGCTTCAATCCCAAGTCCGAAAGTGATTGGCACTGCATTTTATGGGTTTTATTGTATTCATCTATAAGCCTTACCACTTCATTACCAGACTGCAATTTTTCATCGTGTAATTTACCCACGCCACTAAATTCAGAAAGACATATAACCCCGATTACCAATGTTACGGCATAGACCGCCCCTTCATATTTTACAATTTGCTTTTTTATCTTCTTGGCATAGCATTTGACAAATAATAAAGGTAACTGGGATATAGCAAGAAAAACCATTACACAAGCTACCGCAGCAAAGACACGATATAGCAGATAATTCTTCCAAGGGTGCAGATTGATGTTAAGAGCGGTAGCATCCGCATTTCCTCCCAGCCAGAAAAAGAGAGCTACAAATAAAAAGATTATCATAATCCCAAAAATCGCTCCTTTATATAGCCACAGACCATATTTTGGACATTTCACCATTAGCCCAAAAGAAAGAATTACTGCAAAAGCTAATATTAGCATTATCAATGTTACCATATCGCAAAGTTACACATTTTCGCTGACATACAGCGTATTCCCTTGAAATTTATTGTCTCTTTGCTTTCCACTCTAAATCATAAAAATATCTATCAACCGTTAAAATATAGTTAAATATTTCATCCAAAACACACTCCTTTTCTAATCCTTTCATTCCCTCATAGCAACTTTTTTCACTCCCTCTTTTCATTAACGGATAGTTGTACCGTTATTTTCTTATATAGCTGATTATCAGCAGTAAAAGTCATTGAAAATCTAATTCCACATGGAAGAATGTCCGGATAATCTCCAGACTTTCTTCTACTGACTTATGTGCCAGCCATCCAGCACGTGGTCCTACGTCAGGGTTGGAGGCGTACTTGAAGAGCGCCTCTGCATCCGATTCCTGCCAATGGCGGAGTAAAATTCTACCTGTTTCCATCAGATTATATCAATGAAATTTTTCGTCCTTTATTATGTTGTCAATTCTTTCAGTTTATCCTCTCTGATAATCTTCGTCTGAGCCTTGCCAGATAGGGTAATTAAAATCCTAACGCCACATCCTTGCCGAATGGCGCGAGCGAGAGCCCAGCCATCTTGAAATGCTGTTTTCCCCAAGGAATGCCGATAATCGTCATACATAAGAGAAAGCCGAAGAACAGATGCATGAGGCAAGCCCACAACCCTCCGAAAATCAGCCAGAGTAAATTCAGCGGAATGCGAATGCAACCAGTTGGACTATTCGATTCTCTTACCGTAGAACCAAAAGGCCATAGGCAGAGCATACCAATCTTGACTGTCTGTAATGCAAAGGGAATGCCGATGATGGTACATGCAAGAGCCAAACTGCCTGTGAAATAGCCGATGGCTGCTTCGAGACCTCCGAAGAGCCACCAAAGTAAGTTTCCTATTATGCGCATAAGATTATTCTTTTATATTTTTGTTAATTTCTTGCCATTCCTGATGCTCTTCCAGATGATTGGTCTTTACCAGTACGCTCTGAAAACCAAAACGTTTGCCTGCTTCGGCATTCTCGGAACGGTCATCGAAATAGAGGGTGGTGGCAGGATTCAATCCTGTCTGCTGCGTCATCTCTTCATAGATTTCGACGGATGGCTTCTCTTTCCGCATGGCGTATGAGAGGAAGACTTCATCAAACAGCTCGTCTGTGGAATATCCCAGTTGATTCATCTGACTAACAGATTTCTGCCAAAGCGTATCGTTGATGTTGCTGAGCAGATAGACCTTGTACCGCTTCCGAAGCTTGACCAATGCCTCCAGTCTTTCCACGGGCAGATTGCCACACAACTCTTCAAGGACTTTCTCAATATCCTCGGTTGCGGTTCCTTTGCGGCAAAGGCTTAGCATCTCTTGCAAAGTTTCTGCTTCCGCCACCAGGCCATTAATATATTGGTGCATCAGTCTCTTGATCTTACGGACATGGATTAGTCGCTTGAACGCCGTAACGCCCAGGCTCCTCATGGCTTTTACAACAGAGGCATCATCAATGTTCACGATGACACCTCCATAATCAAAGACGAGTGTTTCTATCTGTTTCATGCTCATTTTCTTATTGTTACTCCTTTATTCTTTTCATCTGTTATGTCAAGAATGGATCAAGCGTAGCCAGCAATTCGGCTTTATCTACCACACCGCTTGTGCGCCACAATACTTCTCCATTTCGGAAAAGCATCAGCGTAGGCACGGATTGGATGCGGTATTGGCTTGCTGTTACGCCGTACTTGTCCACATCCACCTTGATGATTCGGATGCGGTCGCCCAACACACTCTTCACCTGCTCCAGAATGGGGTGCATCGCCTTGCAAGGTTGGCACCAAGTAGCAAAGAAATCGACCAGAACAAGCTGACCACTGTTTATTACATTATTAAATGTCTCCATAATTATTTGTCTATTTCTGTGAAACGATTAAAAGTTTGCTGAAAACTCCATCAGCATTTTCTGGGCAAGGGGAGCGTACCAGGTCTTCACCTCCTGCTCAGTAGGCGTATGACCACCAGGGAAATGGAAGGCTTGATTGTAATGCTGCAGGAAGAGAGGAGAGAAGTGAGCCAGGGTGTCCTGCTCACCAAAAAGTCCCCACACACGATTCTTATAATAGGGGTTGCAATGGTCGAACTGCACGGCTTCCAGCTCCGCAAACTCCTCAATCAGCGCCTCGTCAATCACCAACTGCTGATTACCGTCCCTTCTCGGTGCCTTGTATTCATGCTCGCCGATTCGCTCCTTCAGAAACTCCGTCATCATGAAATACGGATTGCCCAGCAGGGCAGGAATGCCCACCACCGGAACCAGCATCTGGGCGAGGAAAGAGCCGCAGCTGTTGCCAAGAAGCAAGTCGGGCTGTTCCCGGTCGATGATGGAGCGAATTTCCTTCAGTGCCTCCTTTGGGTGTAATGGGAGGTCAGGAGTCAGCACCACCGCCGTCCCCTCAAACGCCTCTTTCAAGGCTCTCGCCATCGGACAGCTGCCCGTAGCGAAGAATCCGTGTAGGAATAATATCTTTTTCATGCTCAAATCATTAGATAATGATGCGCCTGTAATATAGGAGGATAAGCAATGCTCAACGCCCATATTGGCGCAATATATCTGCAAAAATACAGAAAAATATTCAGAAAAGGGAATATTTAGATGGATTTTGTTTGCAGGGCGAACTTGATTTAACCTTATTTGTATGCTTGGGGTGTCTGGAAGTTTCACACATGTCAACTGGCCTCATCTGTACCTGACAACAAAAAAGGATGGCAAGGTGTTTGACCCTGTCATCCTTCTGATGTATGTTCAATGCATTACAATGTAGTGCTTAGCTACCACGAGGGTAAGAAGGAAAAATAAATACTTTTTCATAATGTTCTTGTTATTTTGAATTTACCAATTGTCGTTTTCATTACCAGATAAGCCATTCTTGATGCACTCCTCAATCTTGTCCATTACAACATTAGAGTAGGCATGAGCCATAACAAGTGCTTTGCAGGAAGTCTTCTTGTGAGAGTCCTTCTTGGCAAAAGGATAACATTTATCAAGTGGCCAATTCTGATCAGAACGGGTAGGGATAGTGCCTCCCATTGCACCCATCCAACCGCCACCAACGGCAACATTGACAGAATAGAATGGTACTGTGTAGGTAACACGAACCTTATTGTCCTTTATATCACACTTGATAACAGGGCGTAAATTAACGTTGTAAGCGTTAGTACCACCTGCATGTTGTGCAATACTCTCTACAAAACCCTGTGCGATGATGGTTCCCAACTCCTTGTCATTCAATTTGATGACGGAGTTCGCATCATTGAAAGTTGCGGTGAACCAATAGTTAAGCAACACATAAAGCTGATCTTTGGTCTTGCCTTCAGCTGGGATAACCTGAGTATAGGTGATGGCATTGTTCTTATCCAATGTTAACTGGGTACCGAGATTGGTTGCTGCATCAACCCATTTCTCTCCATACTTTTCTTTTGCATACTTTTCCAACTCATCTGCTCGCAGAATTTGAGCATCTACAGCACTGCATACAAATAATGCAGCAAGTGCAACTAAAATAAACTTTTTCATTTTCTATATTGTTTTGATAGACATTATTCTTTTAAAAATCAAATCCAAGCTTGACGCTAACTGACTCTGTATCATATGTAGCAGGCTTGCGAGTATAACTCATATCATATCTGCCATTGAAACGTTCAAATGTTTCAAATTCAAGTTTCTCAGCAGCATATCCTACAGATAAACTAAGCCCCTGTTTGCTATTCAGAGCATATCTTACACCCAATGAAGCCACCACGTATAGACCACCATTATTGGTAACAAACGTTCCTCCTTTGATGTCAAAGAAAGGCGAAATCTTGCCTTTCGTGAAATTGCTGCGGAAGTTTGCGAAAACCGGAATATCTACTTTACTGTCTCTTACATCAAGTGGTATTTCCATATCACCAGTTTTATAAGATGACATAAAATGCAATCCAGTACCAGCGCCAAGGAAGATATAAGGATTCACTTGATAGCCATGTGTTGTGTTGACTTCAAAACGACCGAAGTCATAGTCACCAATACCAACAGAATAACCTGCATCAACATGGCCTTTATAGCCTGATTGCATACTTTGCGCATTGCTATTGATGGCGAAAGCCATTGTAGCTGCTAAAAGAATTGCTATTTTCTTCATAACCTTATAATATAATAATGTGAAAAATCTATTTTCAGAAGGTAACTACCAACCGCAATTATCGTCATAGCATTCATCATTCTCACAACCTTCATACTCGTCACGATCGCAATAACCACTATCATGATAGTCATTGTATGAACAATCATGGTCACTGCAACAGTCATCATAACCCTCTTCATAGCCACGAGCATAATTTTCATGGTCTGAGGTATTATTACCAGAGTTGCGATGCGTTTTCTTTTGGCTGTTTGAAACGCCGCTTGAAAATAAAAAATCGAATAGTCCCATACCTTTTTCTATTAATGTTTAACTTCTGATGCAAAGGTATTATTTAATTGTGCAGTCTATCTGCATCGTTGAAAAAGTTTTTGTATGGGCACCAAAAAAGCAGGAAGTTTTCCTCTTCCTGCTTGATTTTAAAGTTCTTAACTGGTATGATAAGGAAGTTTGTTAATCTTTTGTTTTCTAATTACTTATCTGTTAATTTGAATGTCTAATGCTTGGTCATCAACTCGAACCTCATATTTTGCTAACGGATCAGAATAAACATTTGTAGTCTGATGTGCCGTTACATATGTGTTATCTTCTATATAATGTATATTGCCAAAGATTATCTTTTCTATTTCGTCAGATGTGTAGAAATTATTGCATCTTGTAGAAACCATAATTTTCCCAAGCTTCTTCAATTCATGGAGCATAGGAAATAATTCGTATTCTTTTCCTGGCATTAATATGAATAGATAATCCTTAGCTCGACTTACAGCCACATTTAAAATATTGGGCTTATTGATGAACGTAAGTTCTGCATTCCTTTTTAACCCAGAAGCAGGAGGGTTCATTACTGCAATTACTATATCACATTGGTCACCTTGAAATCCATGCGAAGTACCAAAATCAACTGTTATATTTGAATAAGGCAGACAAGTTTGGTTGTACAATTTTTCTATAGATTGTATCTCTACTCCGTATGGACTAAGGACTCCTATTCTTATAGGTTTATTTGAACAATCCTTGCTAAGCTGCCCTGTTATATATTTTAAAAATTCAACAGTAAATAGTACTGAATATATATGAATATTTGAACCCATGAGCCTTTTTGTTTCAAAGATTGAGTCTTTGTTTACTGGAAAGCTTATAATATTCAAAGGGCTTTCTTGAATACCCATATTTAGTACTCTATGTGAAGCTGCAGAACGATCATGACACAGTTTGCCTTGGTACATATATTGACTATAGAGTTCACCAATGACTGGTATAGAACGATACTGTGTCATCAGTAATTCTACGTCAAATTGAACGGGGCTTGTCTTCGGATTTGCAAAATTTCGAAGTTCTATCATCTTGTATATGTTCTCATCCTTCCAAAGATCAATATTTACGATTGGATCTATCTGAAAAGGGTCACCAGCAATCCAGATTTTGCCACTTTGTTCGTTGAAGAGAGGTGGAAGTATCTGGTAAAGTGGAATCATTGATGCTTCATCTATTATGACGTAGTCCCAATTTATAGAATTAAGCATTCCATCTTCAAAACCATCAAATGAATAACGCGCTATTGTAGATACTACACAAACTTGATCTTGGCGCATAATATCTGAATTTCGCTGATAGACAATTTCTTCATTTTCAAGCTCAGGATCCATTGTTGATACAAATCTCCAAAGCCAATAATCATTTTCTGGTTCAAGTTCAAGAACTTTCTTGGCTAAAACATCACATGCCTTATTAGTTGGAGCAAGTACTAATATACGGCATTGTTTAGTTTGATCCATCAACCCTATTATTCGTTTTGCCAATGTAGTAGTTTTACCAGTACCTGGAGGACCAAATATGAATTTAAGGTCAGAGCGCAGGTTGTCCTTGACAGATTCGTCATCCGATTTAAATGGCAGTTCTTCTATGAGACTTTTCCATCTCTTAATCAATTCAATTGGTTTCTCAATATCAATACTTGCACAATATATTATGGAAATATTGTTAATTATCGACTTAATTATTGGTTCCAAAGAACTATTACCACGAACGATTAAAGCATCTTCCTTAACACTAGCATTGTCAAATACCACAGTTTGCTTTTCGCCATTTCGGAAAAAGAAAGTGACAGGAATACCATCAATATCCTCTATCATATTTGGTATGTTTCGTGAGGCACTTGTTAGTATTATCCGATTAACATGTTCTGTATCAGACATAATACGATCAAAGAGAATGTTTATAGAACGTTTACCACTGGCAGATTCAATACCCGTAGATTGTACTTCTAATGTCATCAAAGCCTTAAGCCAGCCATATGAATATTTTTTAGAATTTTCTATCATCTCACGCAAGGTCATAACTTGCTCTATCTCTTCTCTTTGAAGATTAGCCTTTTCCTCAAAACCTGTTAATACATCCTCTAAACTGGCTGATTTTGGAACTGTTTGTTTATGCTTCTCTATTTTTGAGGACGTATTTTCTTCAGAGAAATCTTTATTGGAAAATTTCTCTGATTTCTCGCGTTTTGGCAAGTCTTTCTGTAAAGACGTTTTCTCATGTTTTTCTTCTTTGGCTTTTTGTTCCTCCTTTGCTTGGAGAGCAGAACGACCAGCTTGAATTAATTTTTCCAACTCCTCTGGTGAAGAAACACCATTATTCTTCGCAATTTCGCCATACAAAAATTTCTGTTGAGTTGTTTCTGACATTTGTTTAATGCTTTCCTCTTCTTCAATTATTGGCGAATTTCTAATCAAAAGAAGTGAATAAAGCCTTTCATTATAAGTGTACATCTCAGGTATGAGGTCATCAACATATACCCCATCCTCTATGGATTTCAGTTGTCCATCAATATATAGCCATTTATATTGTCTCAGCCATTCTCTAAGAGTACAACTTTGCCAAACCTGTGTGTGCCACTTATAATAGTGATAACTTCCACTATCATTTGAAAAAAGTTTCTTTCCTTCACTAGTAGAAAGATCTTTCTTTAATATTTTAATAAGAGACTCCCAAATATAATGGCTCAATTCTTTTGCTCTATTTGATTGTACAATATTCTTTAAAACATCGTTTAATCCCTCTAAAGTAACTACTTCCTTCATGTTGGAGTAGTATTTATCAGGACGTAAAGAAAGCTCTTCTTCTTTTAAATATGCATTTTCAGAGACTACCGGAGGCAAAGTGCAAAAGTTAAAGTCATTGAGAAAATTGTTGAATGTTCTTTCCCCAACGGCTTCAATTGTTTCACTATAGAATTCTCTGTCGATATAATGCTTGTTTTTGATGCTTGTGCAAGAATAATATTCTATCAACATCGAAGAATCATCTATCATCTGATCTATATGGCATGGAATTGATTCTTCTGTAATATCATTTATTGTCTTGCAATAAAGTGATAGCTTATCTTTGAGTAACAAAAAGAGTTTGTCATGAGCTTTCTCATCACAATCATTATTATATTTTATTATTGTTTTAAGCAAATGATTTTGCTCTTCTTTGTTAAGATCTTTTGCTAATTGAATTTGAATTTGATCATAGATGCTTGGCTCTGTTACTCCTAATTGCTTAATTATCGAACGGAATTGCTCGTTTTTTTCATACAAATTGCTGTTTATGGTAAACTCTGGAGAAACAACGTTCTCAGATTTGAAAAATATGTATAACTTATCTCCTCTATATGGTGAAACAAATTCGTTACATTCATTTTTTATAATTGGAGCGTTAAGCATTGGAGCCTCACTTGTTAATCCAGCATTTTTCTGATATTTTTCAGTGAGTCGATTATCGAGTATGTATTTGTACAATTTTGTTAACCATTCCTCACTTTGCGCATTCATAAAATGTACATTCAAATATTCTGCAAACTTGGAATCAGACATTATATCTATACCATAGCGCTTCATGTCTTCTGCATTGCGAGTATTTAATGAACAGAGAACAAAGTCGTATTTAATCTCTTCATTGTCAATAACATAATTGTCCTTTTTACTTTTTGTAAGATAGTCTAACTGTTCTGTAGAAAGGAGTTTTCTAATACCATCATCTCCCCACCAGCCATTAGACTTAGTTATATATTTTTTTTGTTTAGAAAAGAATATAGGTTCGTTGTCAACTATCTTCATGTAATAGTCGACAAAGCTCTTCTTTTCTGGCTGCTCCCAATAATAATAATTCTTCTTTTCTTCGAAAGACTCAAGATTATGATGCATTAATGCAAAAATATTGTCATCAAGTAAGGGACGTTTATTCTTTATACTTATTTCTTTAAGAACGACAAGGCTGTCCGCAGCCAATTCTCCGATACTTTTAAACAGTGAGTCATTTACATTATTATTTCGCTTAATTTGCTGTCGGTTATCGACAAGTGCAAAAGGGGCATGAATAATGTAGCATGTATCAATGTTCTCATGTGTTGGAAAAAAGCAATTTATGTTTGGACGACATTCTGTATCAATGCGACCTTTTTCATTCAAAAAATAGCCAATTGAGATGATATGTTTATTATCAGTATCAGCAACAGTTACATTTCTTGACAACAGTAGTATTTTGTTTTGTAAACCTCTTGTGCTATTAAGCTCATAAAGGGCAGTCGTAATGTTGCGATAAGTATCATATTTTTCTAATAGCTGCTTTACTATTTTCCCTCGTTGTGTAGGCGTATTCCAACTAATAGTCTGCATATTGCGCAGGAAAAGTTGAGGATAGTCTAATGATGAGATTTTCTGTTCAATATCCTCATATGCTTGTTGTGCGTCAATATCCTTTCTGTTAAAAGGAATTACAAAGACGGTTTTACCTTCTCTTTGCAATGTAGTATCATTCAACTTTGTTGGAACAATATAATCTTCGATTTTAAAACAAAATGGCTTGTCATATATAGAAGGAGTAGTTGTGTATTGAAATACAGCCTTAAAGCCTACACCAAATTTTCCAATCTTTATGTCATCAATATCATTAGTTGGAACATTATTTTTTGAAGAAAAACCGATAGCAGTAATTGCATTGATGTGACCAAGCCTATTATTCATTCTATCTTCTTCTGCATTTTCAGGATCGGACACAGTAAATCTTTCTTTACCGTTATGAGTAAAGATAAATTGATTCTTTGTAAGAACCATTTCTACTTCAGTTGCTTTTGCATCATCAGCATTTTGGAGAAGTTCATATATAAAATGTGCTGAATCACAATATTTGTCAATTACTCCATTGAAAACATTTATGTACTCTGGGTCTTTAAAAACTCCCAGAGCATTTTTACGTCTTTCATGAAGTGCATTGAACCAGCTATTTTGTAAATCTTCAGATGGTGTCATATATTTGCTTAATCTTTAATGAAGAATCATATTGTACTACAAACTTTCGTAATACTTTCTAATTTTATTTGCCATCAATAAGCGGCGGACTTCCAAGAAATGGATATAATCGTTTTGGTCCATCTTGAATACGTCAGAAGGTATGCAATTCATTGCAAGATTTTTCTGAAGTAAATCTTCATCTGTAATAGAACCACAAACAGCTACTTTTGTTTGGCATTGTTCTAATGCAAGACTAAAGTACTCCTTTGGAGACTTTTTGCCGATAGACTCATTGACAGGTCTATCAAGATAAGCATAGTTTGCATCTTGATTATACTGATTCTTTGCATAGTGATTGTTTATCAAGTATTGCTTTGGAAATACATGATGCACATCGCCGCCAAGACTAATAAGCTCTCTAACAGTTATATTTGTTGAAAGCAGAGATATGTCATTAAAATAAACTTGTGAAGCCAAATATACTAGATATGTTGGATTATTTGTTGATGTCATTGTAAGATTCTGTGGAACTGCAACATTCCAGAAATTCTCAGACAATATAGCATCTTCCATTGCTTTCAACATAGCTGGCACACCTTGTTCAGTTATTTGACGAATATCACGTGCAAAAGCTGATTCAGGAGAACTACTGTATCGACCTGTCAGAACAGACAAAACATACCATTTCTGTACAATTCTTTTTCGTTCTGCAACAGGTACGTCAGATTCTTGCAGCAACAAATGAATTGTATAGGCAAAGTCCAGTGCCATATTTGAAGTAACCATTTTGTTGGATATGAATCCAGCAGACTTAATGGCAATCATAAATTGTGTAAAGTTGTGCTGACTGATGACGTTCAATACACCCTCATACATTTTATTGAAAGTATCTTCAACAATTTCTTCCTTGAATTCACGTGTCTCAAAATCACGACCAGTAAGAAGTTGAACCAAATTGGCAAGTTTGGCTCTTTTCAATTTGTGCATAAAAGCAACACGTATAACATCGTCACATCCTGGATCATATACCGTTTCCTTGTCGTCTGCAAGCCATGAAAGTTTTTGCAGATATGGGGTAGATGCAAAATCTTTATCGTTATTTTTGATGTACTCATAATATGTCGGAACAACAGCCAAATGGCTGAAATAGTCAACAATCTTACGGAGAGTATTACCTCCATGTTGTTCATCTGCCGCCATTTTTGACATGACAAAATCTCCCTGACTCAAAGGAGTTCCCTTTGAGTTAATGCGGATAAATATATCAGTAACTACATCTATATCAAGTTTTTCTGAAAGCTCGATAACGCCAATTTGAGTTGTTTCTACACTCTTTAGTTGATCCAAAACTTGCTGTAAGTCATTGCCAGACATTTCTGGATTTTCCTCTATGTACTTTGGAATGAATGTCCATGAAGAGAATTTTGTACTGAATATTTCTGATATATCAGGAATCCAATTCTTACTCTTGATATGAGCAGGTGTTTGAACAGCAAACATTTCAGCTTCACTGTCTCCATTGGCATACTCTAAAGCCGCAAAAGGATTAAACGCAATCTTAACACGACTTTCTTTGAATTCGTTATTAAACACTTTTTGTGCAGCAATAGCTGTCATTAGTGCTGTTATACGTTGCTGGCCGTCAATGATCACTTTCTTACCAGAAGAAATAGTTCCATCCTTTAATTTTACATTAGGATTCTTCCACAGAATTATATATCCAGTAGGATAGCCCTTATAGAGTGAATCTATAAGGTCCCTAACTTGGCTGTTTTTCCAGACAAATGGTCTTTGTATTTCTGGAATTGCTATATCTTTTGCTTCTATCAACCCCAACAAACCTTTGATGGTAATAGAAGTGTTATGAAATTTCTCGCTGCTCATATCTTAACAGTTTTCTATTGCTATATCAAATTTAATATCCTTATTACGATAGAGATAAATCTTTGTATCGTAGGTTATTGTCTCTACTTCAAATCGTTCGCCATTTGGCTGACGGGCAATGTTCCACTCGTTAATGAAACCTCCATCTGGATAGATAGAGAGCTTCTTGTTTCCACAAGTTATAGACAATACTCGCCAATGGGTGAGGGTACGCTTAGGAACGGAAACAACAGGGAGCAAATGACCTTCTATGTTCTGATCATATTTGAGGTCATCTATCCATGCATTTGTGAAATTCGTCAACCATTTGTCGCGCACTTCAGAAGATGGCATGTTAGTGCATATCTTGTTGGCATTACCCTTGTCATCTCTGTAGGCTTCAACCTTGTACTCGATGTCGAAGTTTGAGCCAATCTGTTTCACTATGTGCCAGACGGTCTGTATGGTAATCATCATACCCATGATACTCTTCAGATGTTCGTCCTGATAGCTAATCTTCAAATCGCCACCATTCTGCTTAGCATAGGAAATGAACTCATCAATGAGACCATTCGATTTTGTCTGGAGAATTTCACCCAACTGATAGGTATGAATCTCCTTGAACTCATCACCTGCCAGTTTCAACAGCATAGCCGATGGTTTGTAAGACAAGTCCATAGACTTCGCAGAAGCAATAGGATTATCCGTGCGAACAAAGAACATGGTGTCATTGCCCCATTGCGCATTCAGTTGTGCATGTTCCTTGCTGCTCATGAAGTAAAGGCTGCCGTCGATGTAAGCAATAGGGTAGAGGCCCTTGCTTGCCCAAGGATTCTTCATCTTCTTGACATCGCCGCCTTTAGCCCATGCTTTTATCTCACGGCACATTGCCACAACAGGTTCCACTATTGCAGTCTGTTCCGATTCCATCAGACAGAATGTCGTAGTCTGGCTCTTTATCACAAAGCGATTCATGAACTGTGGCTGCCATCCGTTTTCTCTATCCTCGTAATCCCATTCGGCATAGTCATTGTCTGCAAACAGAACCAATTCTTGATGAGATGCAGCAAATGCCTTCTCCAGGTCGTATAATGTGGTCTGTGATGGTGAAGTACCAGGGAATGCATCCTTGATATTTTGTGGAACGGTATCACCCACCTCTTCCTCTTCTTCTATCCAAGCCAAAGCTGCATCTACATCAACGAACTTGGCATATCTGAGTGTAAACTTGTCGAGGAGCATATCCTTTGATTTCTTCTCACGAGCTTCCATCAGGAGTTTCTTCGTAGCCTTGATAACATCCTTCATTACCTGAATGTTAGCCATTTGGTTAGCATAGCCAGCTCCTCCTGGATTACAGTCGAAGATACAGAGATGACCGTTTGGCATGATGGCGAAGTCAACGGCTCCACGTTCTTTGCCCAGAATGTCCACCAAGGTCTGAGTGAAGGCTATACCCAATGTAAAGAGCAGGTTCTCCTCCTCATCACGGTTGGACATCCATTTGTTCTTTCCCTTATGGCGAATACGAATCTCGCTATAGTCGGTCTGTATTGTGTCGCCAATAATCACATTGCGCTTCACCTTTGAGGCATCATGTGAGCAACAGCAAGCTTTGCGCATTTCCTTACCGGTGATGGCGAAATGGTATTTTGGCTTCTCTGGCTTTCCTTCCTTCTTTTCAGGCTTTATATTGTTAAACTCATACGGGAACTTCAATGGTTCATCCTTGTCTGCTACATCTTCCTCCAATACTGTACGTCCACACTTAGGACAGAAGCAATATCCATATCCCTTACCTTCGTTGTAATAGAGTATCTTGGCATTGCCAGAGTCACTATTAGGGCGAACAGAGAAAAGATGAGGTTCCGTCACATTGTTTGCCCAGTCATCAGCATCAATCAGCTGAGCACTAACTCGTGTATAGACATTACTGTCCATGATTCGGGTCTTGTCCTCATTCATATCAGGCATGAAACCAACAGGCTGAATCAGTTCCAGCCCATAGTTATCATTCACAGTCCATTTAATCTGATTACTGAGCGTAGAATCATTGATCACCGTCTTGTCGCTATTTCGATAGATGGTCTTGTATGTCCTGTGGTTGTCATCATACATGTTGGTGATTTCTATACCACGAACGATATATACTACACCATCCACTGCCACGCTGTTGCCCGGTGCATACTGGGCGATGGCATCACGCAATGAGTAGGATGGATTGGATGATGTCATAGGAGTAAAGAAGTCCTTCTTGCCATTGCTGTTCAAATCGAGCGTGAGCACATTGACTGGCATATTGGCATTCGGAGTGAAACGACTGGTTGCCCAGAAGTTCAACAATCGCTTATACAACACCTCTATATACTGCATTTTCAGCTTGATGCGGAATTTGTCCGTGATAGGACCACCTCCCGAGAATGCAGTCTTGTAGTCTATCAGTTTGTTGCGCAGTTCAGAATAGCAACGCTCGTTGATTTCCTGAGCATTCTTGACCACCTGATTGATTTGATCATCATAAACCGTACCACTCAAAAGTTTCATCAAGTCCTTACGTACCTCTGGTTCAAGTTGCTTGGAACATAGAATGTTGAATTTCTCATACATTGTTCCCTTTGGATCGCCAAGCAGGTCGTTAGGGTCGGCATTACTTGAATTATCCTTCACAAACTCAATCTTGCCGTTGATTACCTTCACTTCAAATGGGGTATAATAGTCTGCTACTTTTTGGGTCAGGCGTCCACCATTGGCACCTTCGGTAAACACGCCAAAGGCACGTACAAGGAATGAGTTTACATGACGCTGAATCACCTGAGGACTCTTCAAATCTACAGATGGCACTCTTACTGGTCGACTGATAATCTTGTCTATAGGATTACTCAAAGTTCTGAGACCTATCACATCTGATCCACAAAGGGTTATGCAGGCACTGCGAACCTTGTTGTTACGTCCGCTTCGACCTGCACGCTGCTTATAGTTGGCAGGCAGAGGAGGAACACTCGACAGCAATACTACCTCCAGGTTACCCAAGTCCACACCCATCTCCATAGTTGTAGAGCAGGCAAGAATATTGATGGTATGATCCTTGAACTTCGACTGCAATCCACGAGCCACACTCTTATCTACCTGAGCAGTATGCTCCTGCTGTACAAAGAGATTTGGGAAGACATGAATATCCTCCAGACGGTCTGAGAATACACCATCTGTTCCCCAAATGTTATTGTTCCAAAGTAAGGCTCTATGCGTCTTAGCCCAGGATTCTATAGTCTTTTTGTCTCCTTCCTTTGCTGAACCCTTATAGTATGGGAAAGCCTCCCAATGTTCATGCAAGTCCTCACGTAATTCCACAGGAGTAGTACCCTCCAGATATGGAGAGAAACGCTTGAAATTGTTTCCGATAGGGCGCAGGCAGACTGCATGGCGGTTACCGTCTGCTTTGGTATCGCAGAGATAAACGTCATCATAGAGTTTGAAGCAGAGGTCGTTCAGATTGAAACGAGGCGCATTGTCTTTTTCATTGACAAAGTGTCCTGTATCATCCAGACGCTGCCCCACCTGCAATATCTTATACTCATCGCCTGTCAGAGTTTCCCAAAGAGAATCTATTACGGCTGAAATCTCTTGAAAATACTGACGCTGAGCATCGTTCATGGTCAATGTGTTGTCATCACGTGCTATCAGCGCACAGAGATAACGCACAATACGGGCTGTTGAAACCTTACCTTCTTCCAGTTTAGGTTTGTTAAATGGACGACGGCGAGGCTTCTCTGTAGCAAAACGTACCGTTGAGAAGATGTCTATCTTGTCATTTCCTGGAATGCGAAGATAGAAAGACTGGTTGCTTCGTACCGTATAGTCGAGATAAACCTGCATCAGGTTTCTCCAGTCCTCTTCTGTAATCTGGTTAGCTGGGTTGTCAAGTAAATCATTGAAGTCCTCTACGGCCTTTGGCAACTTGATTTTCTTCAGTTGAGGATAACATGTCTCAAACAAACCCAAAGTTTCTGGAGATGCTGCCGATGCAGGACGATGTGCCAAATACATCACCATGATACTCTGGATATACTTGTCAATGATTTCATCAGATGGAAGTCCGTCTTCCACCTCATCGCTATCACCCGAACGCTTCACGAATACGGATGCAAATACCGGACAGTATGGATCATTTTTCAGAAGTTCTGCTATCTCTGACCAGGTCATATACTTGCACGACATCTCGTCCAGCTGCTTCTGAACCACCTTAGGATCAGGCGACTGGAGATTAGCCATCATTGGCGTATATTTCATCATAGACATAGGATCTGCTTGAACAGCAGCTAAGATTTGTGCCATAGCAGCCTCTTTGGTCAGACCATTTGCCTTCCTGCGACACAGTTCATGGTATATGGTACTGTTGAACCACATACGTTCCTGTTCCAGATTCTGTTTCAATGTTGCCTTTGCTGCAGCCTGACGGCTATCAACAAAACTGATATATTGCTGACCGTCATGAAGTACGATGCCGCCCGTCTTTGAATCGCCTTTATCCAACTGATCAAGGATGCTTGGAGCCATCATGCGTGAGATGAAGTCGGCAGAAAGACGAAACTTCTGAAGACGGTTGTCTTCCATATTTCCGTTTGCATCACCTTCCACATCCTGGTCTGTATTGTGGTTCTTGGTCTGTTTGGCATTGCAGTAAGGACAGCATCCCTGAATGTTTCCAACAACATGCCAACTGCCCGTTTCTTTTTCATCGGCAGGAGTCAATGGTTGAAGTTTGCCTCCAGGAACCAAACGGAATTTCACGTTGCCGTCTCCCTTCATGTTCTTTTCATTAGAGAGTCCGAAGATGGCATACTTCTTCGTTGAGTTGTCATTATTTTCTGCCATGTCGAGGTCGAACATATCGCTATCATCAGTTGCGATGGCCTCATAAGTCCAATCCTCAGTATTGACAGAAGCGAGTGCTACATACTCGCCGCAATGCTTGCATCGGCTGAGTTCCAGCAGCGGAGCTTCCTCGATAGGAGTCAATGACAGAGCATCTTCACCTATCTTCTTTCCGATAGCGTTTTCTGTATATATCTTGAAAGAACCATCAGCAAACTCATTCAAGCGGACAAAAAGTCCGTTGTTAGGAACACGATAGAAGTAGTGTACCTTCAATTTACATACAGGCATCTTCAGTCCTTCAGCCTTGCAGCGGTCTTCTTCTCGCTGACACATCTCGTCGAGCCATTGCAGTTTCTGGCTGATAGATGCATTCTCTGGATATAGTTCATCCAGAGAGATATAGTCAGCCTTGAATATCTTTCTCCAACGTTCTTCGTCTTCACCCTTCGGAATTTCAGTTTCTCCGATACGCTTACCTCCAATAGCTTCCACCTGGTCAGCTCTTACACCAGTGATACCGGCAATAAACTCCTTCAGTTCTCTTTCATCCTTCTCTTTGTCCTCACCATTTCCGAAGGTAGCAGATGATGTTGCGAAACGCACATTCTGTGCATCCACCTTGAAGGCGAGAAGCACTCGGCGAAGAAGCATGGCAAGTTCTGCTGCGCCTGCTCCAGTATAAGAGTGAGTCTCGTCGATAGCAACCCAGCGAAGACTATGCTTTCCTGCAACAATCAACTTCGCATCGGCTCCTCTCAGCAAGATGTATTCCAGCATGGTAGGGTTGGTCAATACGATATGGGGAGGGTTGTTGCGAACATCCTTACGGGTATAGATCATGTGGGGATATTTCGAGTTCTTCAGCTCGTAATGTCCTTGCCCGTCAGGATCTTCCTTTACCCATTCATATTTGCCTCCAGTCACATGCTCTATGCGACGGCGCATTTTCTCTGCATCATCCGACTTGTCTGTATTTCTTGGTTCTATTTCTGGTAAGTCACCATTATATACAGTATAGGTCAGGCGAGTGCCGGTAGTAGATTCGGCAACCGTCAGAAGTTCTTCCAGACGCTCCTTCTGGTCTTCCATCAAAGCGTTGAGTGGATAGAGAAAGAGAGCCTGTATCTCATTTGGCAGTGCATTTTGTGAGAGGTCATGAATCAATGGCATCATAAAGCACTCTGTCTTACCAGAACCAGTACCCGTAGTCACGACAATCGATTTTGGCTTATCGTCTGCCGTTCTTTGTCTGAGCAATACATCCCAGCATTTATACTGGTGCTCGTATGGAGAATATTTAAAGTTCCACAGTTTGCCCACCAAAGCCTTGGCTTCCTCAGCTTTCTCAGGCGCAACTGGGATATATGAGTTCATGCATTGAACTACAGGCACGGCATTCTCAGGCGCAAATAGATTGCCGATAAGAGTCTTCATCTGCTTGATGTATGAGCGCTGACTGTCGTTGTTCGACTCACCGCACCACATCGCAACGAGGGCTCTTTCCACCGCTGTTCTATTGTTGTTATATAGTTCAGAGAAGTTCATAATCTTGTTATATTTCTTGTCTATATTTCGTTATCTATGTGTATATTAAACTCTTGCCAGTCAAATCCCGACTCTTCGGCAAAGCGGAGCAGTCCTTGTTTGTCTTCTGGCGTTAATGTGCCGTTTCTCTTTTCGAGTAAAGGCTCATATATTTCCGACACGATCTTGTCCTTGTCCATATCCATATCTCTCAATGGTTTCATCAGGAAGAAGTAAGTTCCATAATGATTCGCCATTTCGAAACATTTCAGGAGGGATTCAGTAACTGATTCATCAATGTCCTCCCATGCCCATGGATCATTGTCGATATCCATTCCCAGGTTGCATTGCAGATTTTCTGTTGTACTGATGTCTTGAAATATCACGCCCATATTCTTTGAGTCTGCATCTTCATTTGGATTGATAGGCTCAGGTTCAGTCTGCTCATCATAGTTCCAGTATAGAGCTTGTTCTTCTTTCCATGAACTGTGATCCTGGTCATTGCCGAAACATACTACCAGGCTTTCTGGAGCCATAGTATCGAGTAGCTTTCCTACATAGTGATTGTCATTTCTCCAGGCGTTTAAGGCAGCTTCACCTACTGATGGATTACCGGAGATATTGATGAAGTCCTGCGAATAAATACTACGCAGATTCCTGCATTCGTATGCCTGATAACCTTTCTCGCTGAAGTCATTCAGCTGAACCCTGTCTTTGAAGATGTAAGGAAGATTGAGTTTTTCCTCATCATTCAGATACTCGATAATCTTGCCGTCAAGCATAACCTCTTTCAATAGAGTTGGTCGATAGACATCTACTTCATAGTAGCTTTTACCTTTTCCGTACCTGACAGGTAGTGTAGGGGAGAGAGGATTTCCATCCATCGGGATTTCATCTTGAAGTTCTGCCTCTGTTCCATCTACATTCTTGTATCTGATGAGCGTTGACTCGAAGTCTCGTTTAATAGGAGAAGCTTTATCCATTCTTGGTAGATAAACTACGGTAAACAATAACGGCTTTCCTTTTATTGTTACCCTTAATGTCACCTCACCATACGGAGGCTCATCCATCTTTGTCCATTCTGCATATCTGCCGTTCTCTTGCTTGAATTCTATCATCTCTGCCTCGGTTTCCTCCTCTGGCTGAGCATGGAGAATATCATCTTTGGTAGCAAAGTGACGAACGATCACATCTTCCCATCCAAATATCAGCGGCAGTTCATCTACCTCATATTCGTCGCTGATGTCTGGGTCGTCTATATAATAATGCTTTACCTTTCCGCCACCCACATATCGGATGGTGTCGGTATAAAGCCTTGTAGTTACCTGGTCATAGCCTATGCGGTTATACAGGTTGATCTCTTTTCCTTGTTCATCCAGAAAACTGACGCAATCATAGATGTAAATCCAATTCCATGTCTCAGTAGTACCAAACTTCTTATCACGGAATCGCTTGCGGTACACATTTTCAGCAATGGTCTCATCCTGGAGTTTGCAGCGGTTTGAAAACAGAAGAGCCGTTTCCTTCTGAGTGTTCTGGGTAGAAGACCATGTTTCCCCATAGTCTCCCTGTCGCCAGAGTTGGATGTATTCTGTTGTACTCTGTGTTTGAGCCAGATATTCATTACCATCATCATCCTTCACAACGATTTCAATCTTATCAAATCGTGATGTAGGGATGTTTTTAATCTGTACTCCTTTTTCTACGCCAAAGGCAACGAAGTCGTTCACGCTGTGGTTCAGATAGGTGATGATAGGATTTTCCATGGTCGATGGTTCTATCACCTCATCGCCTCTTTTGAATCTTATATATATAAATAGGTGTAATTGCTTCTCCGGGTTTGGCACGCCCCAGAGATGCACACGATCGTAACGCAGATACTGGTGCAGACCTCCACCTACTTCCTCTGGTTTCAGCCAAAGGTTGAGTCGGCGTGTCATATAGGTATAGTCTGGCGAGAATATTACTTGCCATTCGAAACGGAATTTCACCTTCAATATCTCATCGTTGGCAGCCTTGATGGTTGCCACAAATCGGTTCACGTCAGATGCTGCATCCTTCAGATCGTCTTCATGGAAGGGCATTTCTCCGTTCAGAATCTCCTTCATGTATTCATAAAGGGAATGCTGGCGCTTGATGCTCTCTCTGAAAGCAGCAGCTCTTGATGCTTCATCCAGATTTTCCAAGGTATAGTTCTCGCCATGATAGATACGGCAAAGTCCCTTCAGGAACTTCATCTTGTCATGTCGGTTCAGCTCATGCTGTATGGCAAGACCACCAAGCACATAGATGGAGTAGAGCCATCGCCTCTGTCCGCTATCATCCTGATATAGATACCGTTTCTTGCTGATGCCCGAGTTGGTCCAGAGTGTTTCAAGATCCAGATTCTCTATCAGTTGGTTCCTGTTGCTACTTTGGTATCTGCGCTTATACCATTCTGCCATATAGACAATGGTTGATATGGCATTTTCGGGCTTTGCCAACGCTGCTACTCCACAATCAGACACAATAGTGCTTAGGCAGACTTCAAGTTCATTGAAATCTGCCTCCGACAATCTCAGCTTCCAAACGTATGGATGGCTGATGTCCAGGGATGCTATTTTGTCTGCAAGCTTCTTGCTTAGTCTTGTTTCCATGTTTTAATTTCTTTCTTCATGCCTCGGTATGCGTCACGCAAATCCCTTAACGGATGTTCCGAATCCTTGATATGATGAATCATACTGTGGCAGTTGCTGCATAGCGGAACCAGATTCTCCAGGAAGTTCTCGGGTACTCCATCGGTCTCGTAAGTAGAGATCATCCTTATATGATGCACTTCCATGAAGTTGGCACCCAGTTCTTTGCCGTATGTTTCCTCAAAATCCATTCCGCAGCATTGGCATTGATAGCCATACTTGTCAAGGCATATCTGGCGGAGCTGTGGATTGCGCCTTATCACATCCATCTCTTTCAGAATATGCTTCCGTTCGCCTTCGGTTTCTTCCCGGAATGATGGAGTAGAAGGTGCTGATAATTCCGCATCAGATGACAAATCCTCTATGGCAATCTGTGTTTTGATGAGATTGTGGAATGCTTTTGATTCCAGGAACCCTGACCATGTTTTCAGATGTAAGGAATACCTGTTGTCAGCAGCATTGTCTTCTGTTCTCATCTGTCCGTCTATAGCCATATCATGGCGTACCCGGTCGTAGTAGTTATGGTCGAGCTGTGTATAGATGCTTTCAAAGTTTGGCGACTCATGCTTTCGGATGAAGTCTGCCAATTCCGATTCTGTGAATCGGGCGAACTCCTCAGCATCCGGTCTACGTTTCAGATATTCTTCCACGTAAGCCTTGCGGATGGATGCTGGTGTTGGTATCATACTTTTCTTGCTCATACCTTCTTTGTATATGACTTGTTTCTATTGCCTCCATGAGATTCCAAGTAACCGAAATCTGTCAGTTGTCTTAAATAGCGTTTAGCTGTGGTTTCTGTCAAACCCAATTGAGTAACAAGCTGCTCGGTTCTGATTTCTTCTTTGTCGGCCATGAAAACTATAATATCGGCCAATTTCCCTGCCAGAGTTGGCTTTATCGACCATTTATCGACCATTTCTTGCAGAATTTCTGTTTTATCGACCATTTTCTCTGATGTCGATATAAGGAAATGGTCGATATCTTGCTGTAGATGTTCGCAATGAAGTTTTGCCATACAGTTGATGAAGATGTCTGTGTCCTCAGCTTCCCTGGTGTCAATGAGAGCTTGGATGTATTCAGCTTTATCTTCCTTATATACCTTTGTTGGCAATACATCATATTCCATTTGCAGAAGGTTCATAAGCAAGCGGCTTGTCCTCCCATTTCCATCTGCCCATGGATGGATGGTTACAAGTTCGTAGTGCGCCCAGAAACTCAGTTCATATATAGACAATTCATCAGTTGTATCTATAGCTTTGCGACGTTTATTAAGTTCTTCACAAAAATCTTTCAGTTTCATGGGTACCTTCATCCAGTTCATATACGACCTTCCGCCAGCTCCTGCTGTAACATTTAGTTTACGAAGTTCTCCTTTCGAAGCATCAAAGCTACCACCTAATGAATTGTATTCACCGCCTGTACGTGCCATTACTTTAGACGCAAGAGTTACAAGAGATTCTATGGTGATGTCCTCATGTTGCTTTATCCAAATGCGGCCATAGTCGTAGGCAGCCTTCAAATCGAGGTTCATCAATTGTTCTATCAAAGGCTTTCCTTTTGCAGTAATGCCTTCGTCGAAAAGCAACTGAGCTTCCACCTCAGTCACAGTACTACCTTCTATGGCTGTACTATGAGTAATGATAGAATACAGGTAGAACTTTTCGTAGTCTATCTGATCGGTTATGCCCAACTCCTTATGGCGTTTGAGCAATTTTAGCATGATGTCTTTTATCTCTTGTTTCATTGCGTACTTGATTTGATGTTAATGTATATCCTTACTCAGTACCGCTTTTAGTACTGCTTAACTGGTACTGGAGTTTATCTTAGGTGGTACTGGAGTATCAAGTAACTGACACCGGAGTAACACTTATGTGGTACTGACAAGGTATTTTGAAGGCATGAATCAGGCACTCCAATTGATGTGTTCCTCGTATTTGTCGAAGTCCATTTTGGAGTCTGCTCCTACCTTTTCAAGCATCAGTCTTATCACTTCTTGCTCCTCAGGTGGAAGAAGAATGTCACCACGCCTGCGCTTGAAATATTGGTTACGTCCGAAGTGGAGGATGAGGGTTGTCATGAACTGGTCATACTGTTGTGGGTACATCCGCTTTTGGAAGTTGGTGAATCCTCTGGCGAATATCACAGGCTTTTTATCTCGATAGTATGTACATGCCTCGTCCTTGCTGCATCTGGTGGGATTGATCAGACGCAGATACTCTGCATTCTGCTCCAGCATCATGGAGTAGGCTACCTGATGCAAGCAGGTAGCTGCCATAGGGCAGCTGCTATGCTCACATACAGGATAGTTTATCGGTAAAGATGTATATTCTTTCTTTGGCATAATCTACTTTGTTTTTGATACCGTTATTCTTAAAGATGCATTCAAGAGGGACTTAGTCCATCGGCTTGATCAGCGACTCAATGTACTCTCGTTCAAAGAGGTCCAAGCCATATTTCTCGTATAAGTCTTCATCTGTCCAAGCTTTGCTAAAATCTAATAAAGGTACAAATTGGTAAACTGCCGCTGTAGCATGATGTCCTGATTTTGATAGACTTATTAAAAATCTAACAAATTTTGTTTGTAGGTAGCCAATGAGATTTTGACATTCTGTTTTAGTCAAGTTTAAATCGGCTCCTATTACAAGATATGTCTCAGTACAAATACTATTAGGTTCAGAGATAAAAGCATTGAGATTATCATCATTTAACTCAGTTCCTATATTGTTGGCATATGGAGTAATGACCTTATATTTGTCTATCCATCCATTGTTCTTCTTTATTAGTTTTCTTTCAACATATCCTATACAATGTCCTTTTCCATAACACAAGAGAGGATTTGTAAGTTCATCTGAAGACTGTTTATATTGACTGTTTTTGATAAAATCTGTAGGTAAGTCGAATGGTTTACGAGCAGACACAATTGATTTTATACTTGAAAAGTCTTTATTCCTTATTTTTTCTATAATAGAAATAGCTTCATAACTACGAATAAATGTATCAATATTATCTACTTTAAGAAAGCGCATTTTATCACAGATTACGCCATTATTACCATGACTAATAACTCGTGTCTTTTTTTCTTGAGAATCATACATAATATCCCATAGAAAATAGCAAATACCTCCTCGTATATTAGTATGAGGAAAAACGTTTTCTGGATTTGTAAAATCATCAAGTCGCTTTATATGCTTATCTTCTAGCATACTTGCTCTAAACTCATCTAAGCCTTTTCCTCCGCTATACCAACGGGCTGGCATAATTATAGATATATAATTAGGAAGCATTTTTTTTGCTAAATTGACAAATAAATTATAAACAGGCGTTGCACTTGCTTGCGCGCCACCATCCATAATTTGATATGGTGGATTTCCCACTACAGCATTAAATTTCATTTCTTGCTTACTTGAATTGCCCTTCCAGAAACCAACAGACTTCAGTTCTTTTACGAGTCCTTCTTGGTCTTTAGAAGCACGTTCGATTAATTGTACGTTTTTGATATTCGCTTTCTGGTCAACCTGACGGAAGCCAAAGAGGGTGCGGCGAGTGATTCCCACAGCCATAGGAGTATTGCAGATAACATACATATTGTTCTCCACTATATCATCCCAAACCACTTGCTCTTCCTGCACACTCAGTGTCTCTCTTTCGACGCATTCCGCCTTGATGTATTCATCCAAGCGGCGACGGAAGAGAGAGTAGGTGACATAAAGAGGGTAGAGACCAGTCTTAGAATTGATCTCCAATATCTTTGTCTGAACTTCTCCTGCAAGGTCAACATTGTCAAATAGTTGACGGGTTACATCTCCCTGATCAACATAACGAGGAGTGCTGAGCATTCCAGTCTTTTCGTCAAAACTTTCGTCATACCAGCACCAACCTCCAATCGTGTCACTCATGTGCATATTTACTACACGCCAAGGAGTAAGCACCGTCTCTTTATCTGGATTGCGGAAATAAGAGAAAATCTCCGTAATCTGACGGATGCGCTCATCAATATGCATGAAGTCAGCCTCACGGGTAAGGGCACGGTATTTCTTACCCGCTTCCTCGAAACGGGTAGCATTGAAGCACTTACGAATCTTGTTGAAATCTTCTTTCGAGATTCCCTTTGGCATAAACTCAGTCCAAGACTCATCCTTAATTTTTCGGGTGAAGTTGTCAACTGTCAGTTCATCCTTAGGGTCACCGGCATCAGCACCACCATACATCAGCAAAGGAATACGGAGCGCAATACCACGGATATTGGTCATACGCTTTTTGAATTCCTCACGTTCCTCCTTTGCCTTCTCACGTCGGGCAATACGCTCAGCTTCTGCCTTCAGCCAATCCTCACGCTCTTCATCAGACATGGCTTCCCATTGCGCCTTAAACTCCTCGTCCTTCTTCAGCTTTTCCTCTGCTTTCTTCTTGGCTTCAGCTTTCTTCTGGCGAATCTTTTCCTCCCATTCGGCACGCTGTTCATCAGTCATGTGGCTCAAATCAACGGTATCTTTAGCATCCTTACGCTTCTCGTCAGGAGCCTTGCCACCATTCTCACCAATATGATTGATGATGTCCGGATTCACCTTGTTCAACTCATCCTGGTTATAGAGACACGGGTCGTCAAAGCCCTTGCGTACCAGTCGGTCGATAAAGACGTTCTCCAACTGCTTGTAGATGTCGTTGACATCCATAGGGCTCATCTTGCCTCCATCCATAGAAAGAACAGGACAAAGCTCGATAAAGTCACGAACAGTCTCCTTGTCACGCATTTCCTGCGTCTTCTCTTCATCACCTTCTTGTTTTTTCTTTTCCTTGGCTGTTGCCATAGAAGAGAACTTGGCTGTTTCAGCCACAATCTTCAAGGTGCGGTCAGGGGCAAAGTCGAATACATAACATTCTTTCTTGATCTTACCATCAGGAGTCTTGTAGGGAGACTGCACACGGAAGATGGTCTGCATGTAAGTGGCAGCACGGTCTCCACCTTTCAGATAGAACACGGCAGTCCAAGGCGCAACAGTAACGCCTGTAGTCAGACGACCACAGGATATGGTAATGGTAGAAGTCTTTTCAGGATTGTCGCCAATCGCTTTAAGTACCTTATCGAGCGCATTCTCATTCTGCTCGTCAGTTTCGTTTCTACCTGCAACATTCACTACATCGAAGTGACGGAAAATCTTGTGTTCTTTCAGCAGTTGCTCCAAAGCAGCCGCTTCGTTGACATGAGAAACTACCCAAAGTGTATGACGGAACATCTGGCGATATTCATTGGTAGAGAATGGGAAATTATTCTCAGCATCCTTCTTGCAGAGTAAATCCAAGAACTCAGATACTTCTGGCTCATGCACAAAACGGCCTTTAGCACCTTCTGGCATAGATGCTTTATCGGCTTTAGGGTTACCTGTCCATGTACGGAAGAACTCTGGGAACGAGAATACACCAGTCTGGTCCAGAATATTATCAATATTCTTGGTAATGTCGTAGGTGAAGATGTTCATCTTCGGCAATTCGGCGTATGGATTCTTCTCGTTGGGATGTTCCAAACTCCAGTTATGCTTAGCTGTTTGCTCGGCAATATAGTCCCAGGTGTAGATTTCATCCCCATTGAAATCCTCATAGAGATTGAAAGGAGTTCCAGAGAGATAGAGCATCTTGGTTTTCTCTTTCTTCAGAAAGTCCTGGATGACACCTTTGCCCAATGAGGTAAGAGTTCCCTCGTGAGCCTCGTCAATAATAATTAAATCCCAGTCGGTTTTCAGAATGTCAGCTTTCAGCTTCTCGTTCGATGCGGAAGTTGTGTTGCCAACACCTGCATTTTTTGCCTGAGTCTTACTATTAACAAGTTCCGAGAGACGAATATATTGCATGGAGACAAAGAAGGCATAGTGATTGCCTGGAGTCTCGACAAACTTTTCTAAATCATAGTAGTTACCTACAGTCTCACTCTCATCATCCGAACGCATACCGAAGCCATAGGTTTTATGTATATCGCTGTTGCCTTTCACCTTAGGTTCAGAACTTTTGCTGCCCACAACCTGTTTGAAGGCTTGAAGCCAACTTTCTCCTACTACAGGACGGTGGGTGATGATAAGGGTGCGCTTTACATCCAGTTCACGCATAAGCTGCATGGCACAGATGGTCTTGCCGAAACGCATCTTGGCATTCCAGAGGAACTGGCGATATTCAGGAAGAACTTCATACTGGTATTCACCGCGTCTTCCACTTCTTTTACAGAAACGCTCCTTCGCTTGGTCGATTGCGTCCCTTTGCTCAGATCGAAGAGTGATAAGGTCATCGGCAAACAGGTCATCCTGCATGCCGGTCTTTATTTCTTCAAGGGTTGAATACGTTGCCATAATGATGTTATTTATTATTATTCTTGTTTACTAACGACTCGAAGGTCTGTTTGATAGCCGACTTGTCGTGAAAGTCTGTATTTCTTAGCGTTGACTTCTGAAGGTTGATGCCTTTGAGGAAGTCTTTGATAAGACAGAACCGCTCAAAGGGTGGATATTCTTTGTGGATTAATCTATCTCTCTCAGCATCCAGTTTTTTCTCGGCTTCTGGAGTTCTGAATATTCCCAAATCAGACTTTTTCTTTTCAAAGTCTTGAATGATCCGTTTTTTCTCTTCTGAAGTCAACTCCTTAGGCGTATGCCCAGGAAGTCCGTATGTCAATCCATCCATCTGCCACACGTTCCAGGAGATGATGTAAGCAGCACCTGGCATCATGCGCATCTTGTTCTGGTTGAACTTCTTTTCACCAAACTGAGCGATATAATGCTCTTCGAATGTAAAGAAGAGAGCTTCTCTGGCAAGTAGGAGGTTATCGCCTTGCCATTCGAAACCGTATGTTGCACGGAGAGCTATCTTAGCCCAAAGAATCCAATCCTTGGAATCCTTCGTATTCTCGGAAACGATTCGGAGTTTACGGTCGAGCATTCCTATGCGATATTTCACATTCTCGTTATACTCACCAGTAACTGCATCATATCTGTTACAGAGGTATGGAGCTTCACCACAGGTAATCTCCAGACGGGTATCAGCCACATAGTCTTTCCAGGTTTTACCTTCTGGAAACTCAATTTTCTCCTCATTGTTAATCCACTTCTGAGGGTTTTCAGGGTCGGGCGAATTGAAGAGACCTTCTTTTCTGCCGAACCATTCTTCATCAATGAGATTGTTCTGTGCATTACAAATCCATGCAGGAGTAAATACCTCTGCCTTATCCTTGGCACGCTGCGTCTGTTCTTCTTTCGACTTTACGGCACGTGGTCGGATAATCTCCTGGTAATTGTCTTTCTCCTCAGGATTCTTTTTGACCAACTTATTGTATTGCTCCTTCGTAATCACCTTGCCTTCTTTTGAGGCATAGGATGTAATCTTGTCGAGCGTGATAGGTGCAAAGAAAGTAAAATCCTCTCCATAGTCAGCATACGAATCCGTAGCCCAGTAGATATTCTGCTGGGTGGTATGATCTTTCAGAAGATTCATACATACCTTCTCTCCGTAGCTGTGGAGGAGTTGGTTCTCACTTATGTCTGCGTCATTTATCATTGTCTTTGCAAAATTATCATTCTATGTTGCAGTCTTTCTGCACTATTGAATATTTTTTCAATAAATTCTCTATTTTTTCAGCAATTTGCCGTCTCAACCACTCAGGTTTGAGTACTTCTACCTGATTTCCGTATGAAAAGATGCGTGCTTCAAGTTCCTTATTCGGACGAACCATGAGCTGGATAATTCGCAGTTCTTCGTCTTCAACCTCTTGTGAAGGATGGATTGGCTTGTTCACCACATAAGGAAAACGAGCTTCGTCAAACTTCAATAGCACTTCCTCTGCCACTGGATGGTCTTCGGGTAACGTCACTCCAACGATGTCCTTGAAATACTCATTGAAGTCTATCTCCGTATTGGGAATAAACGGCACATTGGCACGTGAGAACTTCACGATACGGTCGAGCGCTTTGTTGGTGATGTAATTGCCATGACTACCTTCCTGCAATCCGATGAGGAACCAACGGTTATTGAATTGCTTGATATGGTAAGGATGGAGGATAGCCGTTCTTTCATTGCCAGCGAAAGTGCGGTAGAGCAAATTCAAAGGCTGATGATTCAATGCGGATTCTATCAGTTCGCCCAAGAACTCTGTTCCCTTCAGCAGATCATTGTGATCAAATGATACGATATTCTCAGTATTGGGCTTGACACCAAAACGAAATTCAAGATTTGAGATGACATCTTCCAACCATGCGTTACTCGGCACACCACGGAAACGACTGAGTATGTCGATAGTGGAGCGAAGAGACTTTACTTCTTCCGCAGTCAACTCATTATTAAAAATGGAGAAGCTTGGGTCTGAATAACGGTAGTAACTTTTCCTTCCATCAAAGGGATATGTTTCGATAGGGGCATTGTAGGTGACTCTATCTCTCATGTATTTGATGTCTTCACGTATCTGACGGATGCTTACCTGCGAGCCATAGAGATCCATGAGGGACTCATTGACTGTGTCAAGGAGGTCCTCAATACTATATGTTCTATGAAAATCGCTAAAGCATCTGTCCAGAATCCGGTAGCGAAGTTGCGCATTCTTGTTTGTTGGCATAGAGTCTTTTCTTAATTAGTTTATTTATCTGTTTTTATAGTAACGACATCGTCCAGTCTGACAAGGTCGTTCATGTCGCATTTGAGACAGCGAGCTATCTCAATCAAATTCTCTAAAGTTGGTTGTGATGTATTGGTGACCCACTTTGATATTGTAGCAGGATCTTTACCGAGCATCTCAGCCAGTTGCTTGTTGGTTAGCATGCGTTCTGCAAGCATCACCTTAATCCGATTTAGAGGTTGTTTCTCCATATTTCTTGTTTTTATATTATTCAATATGCAAAAATAAGGTTTTTTCTTCGAAAAACAGACATTTTTCATAAAAATAACACTCCTAAAGCAAATAAATTGATGTTTTCGTCATGTTATTCGAAAAAATATTGTATTTTTGTAGAAGATAAGCTGCATTCGGCAATCGGAGCAAGCTCCATTGCGTTCGGTTTGCACTTTTTTTGCATGTGAAGGGCGTCTTTTTTTTCTGAGAGTGCAGATAGATTGCATAATGGCTTTCTACTTTTGCATCCAGATTGTAACAGTTAGACCTTTAGGTCGTGGTATAAACAAAATCATAAGAACGATGGAAAAGACGAACATCTACACAGATGAAGAGCGTTATTGGATGACAGGAGGCAGAACAGGAACATTGCCTACACGTATCATCCCATCTGTGATTTACAGCTTGGCACCGAACGAGATTTTTGTGTTTGGAAGCAATGCTCTGGGTATGCATCATGCAGGTGCTGCTCGTGTGGCCTATAATGAGTTTGGTGCAGAATGGGGAAATGGTGAAGGATTGCAAGGTCAGTCATACTCTATCCCCACGATGGAGGGTGAGCATAATACAAAGCTTGCCATCATGAGATTTACGCAATATGCCAAGGAGCATCCTGAACTAAAGTTTCTGGTAACTCCTGTTGGCTGCGGTATCGCTGGATATACTCCAGAAGAGATTGCTCCTATGTTTAAGGATGCAGCCTATTTGGAGAATGTGTATTTACCCATCAGCTTCTGGAAGGTGCTGATGAAAAAATAATGTAAAATTTAAAGCATTTAAAGATGAAAAAAATATTCATATTATTATTTATTTGCCTTACTAGCATATGTTCTGCACAAACAACTGAACATATGAAATTTAAGGGTGTTCCTATGGAAGGGACTCTCCAAACTTTTACAAATAAGTTAAGAGTAAAAGGCTTTACACCCGTTGGCATCAAAGAAGGTATTTCTGTACTTACAGGAGAATTTGCTGGTTATAAAAATTGTACGATAGGTGCTGTTGCCGACAATAGTGGTATGATATGTAAAGTTTCTGTTGTATTTCCGTCAATGGACAAGTGGGGAGAATTGGAACTATGTTATAACAGTTTCAAGTCAATGTTAACTGAAAAATATGGTGAACCTATAAAAAGCGAAGAATTCTTTAGTGAAGGGTATGATGGCGATGCATCAAATAAAATGTATGGCGTAATGTTTGATAAATATAAGTATTATTCTCTTTTCTCCTGTAAAGAAGGAGATATTCAATTGGAGATTTCTCATGATGACGTTACTGCATGCTACGTGATGTTAAGCTATTTCGACAATGCTAATCAAAATAAGTTGAGAAAACAAATTATGGATGACCTTTAATAAAATTAAAAATGGATATTCTCTAGAATCTCATAATACTGGAGTGTTTGTTTTTTTAGAGAATAAACTCAAATAATGAGTATTCTTATATTGTTTTAATAAAGGTTTTGTTTAATTAGTTATAATGTGTTATTATGCAAAAGTTTCATAATAGGCCTAAAAATTGGCAAGATTTTGAATTGCTTTGTTATCATTTATGGAGTGCAAAATTCAAGTCGGATAACATTTCTAGAAATGGTCGACAGGGACAGAACCAGCAAGGCATAGATATTTATGGAAACTTACCGGATGGGAAAGGAATATTTGGCATTCAATGTAAAGGTAAGGATAATTTCAACAATTCTCAAATAACAGAAGAAGAGATTAATACGGAATTGCAAAAAGCTTTGAATTTTCACCCTTCTTTGTCTTTAATTATATTTGCAACGACATCAAAACGTGATGCAAAAATTCAGGAGTATGTTAGGTTAAAAAGCGAAGAGTATTCGAAATCGCATAACTTACAAGTGGACATTAAGTTTTGGGATTGCATAGAAGAAATGTTGGAATTCTATAATGAAGTTGGAAGATGGTATGATAATGGAAATCAACAGAGTTATAGTGTTGATGTTAAGGCTATTGTTGAAAATGGTAGATTAGAACCTGTTTTTAATCGAGTTAGGAGAACTTATCAGGTTCCAACAAAATGTGCTTCATCCATTTTCTTCCTACTTACCGATCCTCCAGTAAAAAGTATTTTTGATCAAAGACCATTTAAAAACCACACATGGTGTGAGTTCGATATAGAAATAAAAAATAATGGTTGCTCTGTTTTAGAAAATTATAGTTTGGATATTCACTTTGAGGAAGCAGAAGTTCAAGCTATTAGCAATATGAATGATAAATTTACCAATAATTTTTGGGAAACAGAAATCAATAAATTGAAGTCTGAAAAGATGGAATTGTTCCATCATGAAAGCGACGATTTTTCACTTATTTTTGAGCCTAAGGACAAAATACTTGTCCAAAAGGGGAAAAGAAGTTGCAGAATAGGTCTGCTCCCAAAATATACGTGTTCTGAGCTACACGTAAAATGGAAATTGTTGGCTCGAGATTTTAATGATGAAGGGTTGTTGGTTATTCCTGTTATCCCATCTTTTGTTGAAAAGAATGATACTATATTTGTACGTTCTTTTACTGATGAACGTATCGAAAATGTCGTCGAAAATGGAATAGAATACTTAGATGGAGAGGATGACATAGATTTATAGAGTTATTTGTAGCTTGAAGCAATATTCAAGTAATTGGCATTAGATAGTGGAACCCTCACAAATCCGTTTCACGAAATGCTCACATTGTGGGTCATTAAGAAATATACAATAGCGACCACCTTC
>ENA-ORUX01000229-ORUX01000229.1-human-gut-metagenome-genome-assembly--contig:-NODE-229-length-56952-cov-71.004236_pt1 | contig 56952 bp, 59 predicted proteins | sample MGYA00242087_ERZ509225 | MGnify/ENA primary metagenome ERZ509225 (study PRJEB26280, sample SAMEA2338864) | human gut metagenome | biome: human gut; feature: human-associated habitat; material: faeces... | reverse complement strand
GGGCAAAAGCTTTAAAATACTGGACAATATACAAAGCTTTTGCCCTTACAGGGCGCCTTTCAGATTGCCATTGTACCCAGGGCGATGCCCTGGGCTAAGAGCTTCTGGGCCTTCAGCCCGTACTTAAACCACATGCGAAAGTTGAGTACCTTATTATATATATATTGTCTATTTTTTGACTTCCGTAGCTTTGATGATAACAACATCCTGCAGGGGACGGTCATTATTGCTCTTATCGGTTTCCACATTCTGGATTTTCTCTACCACATCCAGTCCTTCAAGCACTTCGCCAAAGACTGTGTAGCCACCATCAAGATGGGGCACGCCGCCATATTTCACATATCCAGCCTGCACCTGCTCATTGGGAATGGCGTACACTTTGTCCTCGCCTTTCATCTTCTGCACCAGATATTCCATCTGCCGTGCAGAGAAATTGCGTCCCCAGGTGATGTAGAAATCGCAAGGTGCCGAAGCTTTCTGTGGATTCACGTCATCGCCCTCACGGGCAGCACAGAGCTGTCCGCGCTTGTGATAATATTTGGGATAACGTATCTCGGCAGGCACAGTGTAGGCAGTATCGAAGCGCTCCACCTTGCCGGGCGTCACCTTTCGTGTGCCAGGATTGCCGCCCTGAATCATAAAGTTCTTGATGACTCTCTGAAAGATGCAACCATCATAATAGCCCATCCTCACCCACTTCAGGAAATTGTCTCGATGAAGAGGTGTATCGTTGTAAAGCGCCACGCGGATATTGCCCATGTTTGTTTCTATCAGCACCTCCGGACAGGTGGCATCCTGATGGAAAGCGGCAGTATCGGGTACGACATTATCGGTCTGCGCACAAGCCATCAGAGGCAGAAGCAGACAGTACATTATAAACAAAAAAATTCTTCTCATATTCATACTTTTTATTATTACAAGACAAAGGTAATGCTTTTTTAACCAAAACATTCCTATTTATTGTTTTTTAATATAAACATCTGATCGCTTTCATCTAAAAAGTTGTAAGTTTGTACGTGAATAACAAGAATATCAGGCTCACGAAAGCCTAAAAAGTTGACTCATTATGAAAAGTAAAATAGCATATTTCTTCATGCTCATCCTCTGCTGTGCTTCTGTTCATGCACAGCAGGTTCATCTCGGTCCGCTCCACAGTAGCGACAATCCACGTGAAGACTGGCTGTTGCCTGGCGACACCATCTTCCAGGCCGAACAGCCTCTCATATACAAGGGTAAGCCGGTAAAGAACACCCAATACTCCGTTGCCAAGAAAAGTTTGATGGCTTTGGCTCCATTCCAGGATACAGACAGCAAATCGATGTATGCCAGCGACAGGTCGGTGTATGCTGGCGACAGCAGTTTCTTCTACAATCCCGTCAGCATGATGCCCTTCAGTACGTATGGTTACGGACTGCACCGGGGACTGAACGTATCGCTCGACCTTTCTGCCTTTGCCACCTTTGGAAAGAACCTGCCACACAAGGGCGGTTTCTCGCAGAACATCAACGCCACCTATCTGGCTCCGCTCACCAAGGACGGCAAGTTGTGGATAGCAGGCGGTGGTTATTTCAACAACACTTTCTGGGGAAGCGACAGCTATCGTGATGTAGGCCTGTACGCCATCCTTGGCTATCGGTTCAATGAACACTGGGAAGCCTATGTGTATGGACAGTTGAGTATCAACAACAACTATAATCGCTATACGAGTCACTATATGGGTTATCCTTATTATGAATGGTATGGATGGCCTTCGATGGGTGTGATGCCTATGGGGTATGGTGTAGGAGCTGCTGGTGCCAATGTAATAGGAGCAGGAGTGAAATATAACGTAAACAAGAATTTCTCGATAGGGCTGAATGTAGAAGGTATCTGGTATCATCAGAAGGCTTCCACCTACTTCGATCAATACAACTACCCTCTTCCATAAAAAGAGACTAAAGAAGGTATTCTATAAAAAAGAGAAAGTCGATAGCGGAATCATTCGTAAGCCATCAGTACCCTCCGTCTTGCATATTCTTTGAAAAGCTTGTAGGACCTTTCAAAATTTCCACAAGTTTTTCAGAGACATGTATCGTGACGGTCACCAATATATCGGGAGCGGTCACCTCCTGCAGCTCGGATGTCTACGTGTCACTGAAAGTATGGCTTACTTTTAAACATTTACAATCTATCCATTCCCTTTTTCCCAGCCCCTTTACCTTTATATTTTGTTTTAACTGTATTAAACTTATATCTTACGATACATTCCACAGCCCTTACAGTCGCAGCCTTTTCAATATGAACATCATTCATGCCGCTGAAAATGGTAAAAGTGTTTTTGCGGGCAGTATTAAAAAAAATGTCATTTGCAGATAACTTGACATTCCATTTTTTAGATAAGTCCTTAGCCAAAGAAAGATTTATCTGTCCAACACTCCCCATCTTGATATTCTCACTATTTCCCTCACTACGCCAACTGTAATTTACAGTCGCCATATAGTCGTTATGGAATTTGAAAATATTATTGAACTTAACTACAACCAAAGGATTGTCCATGTGCTTTATATTTCCTCTGTAATCAGTCTTGAAAAATTGCGAGACAATACCACATGCCAATACGGGATAATAGCATTTCCAAAGGAATCCGGGCATCAAAAATCACATAAATATGGACTGGATGGGGGGCGTTTGAACCGCCCACATAATATGATAAAACGGAAACAACGAAGACCATGTAAGAGAGTGAATGATTAGTAGCCATTCCACATGTTATTACCTCCATAATGGTTCCGTTTCCCATCCCTGCGGAAAGCCGAGAGCTTTTAAATCTATTTCGGGAAACCGAATGAACAACCACGTTAGTTTGGATTGCATATCATTATTTGGGGATATAACATTAAGAAAGTACTTGATGATGCAGAGATCAAAGTAAGCACGCATGGAATCTGTTGGAAGCGTTATCCATTCTCCTGCAGGACTAATGGGAATTGCTGGCTGAATAGCATTCTGCTTGTTCCATACTCTTGAATGATGACCACAGGCATTTCGAGTGTAACAGCAATAATCGTGAGCCATGACTCAAACACTTTGATAGGTAAACCAAAATGTTTTGCTATGCATTTGCGTATGCGATTTTGTTTGATATTACGATAAATGGCATTGACATTTCAATAGTAAGCAGTTCACCTAAAATCCACGATGGTGGGTAGGATTCGGAGTAAGTTCGTTTGCATCACCGCACGTCTGATAGCAATTTCGATCTTTTCTATCTCATTGAACATGAGCAGTCTCAGTTTCTTGTCAAAGCGATAAAGCATCATCACCTTTTTGAATGTAGAACCTTCCTTGTACAAATGTGCTGTCTTGGGCATCTTCAACAAAGGATACATATAAGCTGACAATCTATAATAACCAATGTTGTCAAGGTACTGTATGGCTTTGTTTCTATCACAAAATTGTAAACCTCGTGATTCAAGCAATTTAACGAGATTTTCTGAAGATTCAAACCGTTTTGTAAAGGGGATAAGATTCGCCATGTTCAAATGCTTATAAACAAAAAAAACGCCTCGCACGATTTGAGCATTGTTAAGAGGCTTGGCGAGGACTGACCCTGCAAAGATACGAATAATCATTGATAATACAAACTTTTTAGCAAGAAAAATTACGCAAAAGTGGATTTCTTTGATATATCATTGGTGAGCAATGATATGACTTTCGGCTTTTTCTTCATCTTGGTCACATATATGACACCACGATTGGTCAGTTCCTCAAACTTGGAATAGTCTATATAGTCCCTGCCCATGGCAATGATGTCTCCATCGTTATAGTTCGTGGGTTTCAACATGAAACTGTCATTGGTTGCGGCAGATGTGAACCTAATGTCAGACGGCACACCCTCGTTTGCGTGGATGTTGGTGTGCACTTTTATACCGCCCTTCTTCTTCCATGTCTTAGGATGCCTTCCAACGCCCTTGAATCTGAGGTTGGAGAATAGGGTTATTGTAGTTTCGAGCACTTTATGTTGTGGGAAGTTGAATGAACGAGCTACCAATTTCTTTGCTCGAATATCGCCAAAATTGTAGTAGAACTTCGAGAGCGTACCGATGGATGCCAACTCTAGTGATTTCAAGAGTTCTATTTGACTCTTGACCGATAACGGTTCTTTTGTATAAGATGTAGTCATAAGGGGTAAAAAGCAAAAGTTCCGCCCTGGTTCGCTATTCTGATGGGAAGCGTGGCGGAATCTGTTGTTGCAATGGTAATGATTTGTTTTGGATTGTGCAAGTGTTTTGCATAGAATTACATCAAAAGACACCGCTTTTTAGCAGAATAATGGCTGTAATTGTTAAAAAATCGGCTAAACATAGCACTTTCTTGTGAATTTTATATCAGGTATAAGAATTTATTAGTACCTTTGCATCGTCCAGACAACTGTGCCGTCTATTCTTTCGAGAATATGGCGGAGCGGAAATGTGTGGGCGCATACATATAAAAGGCGTTACTGCGCTTTGGTTTTGACAGTCTAAGAATCTCGCAAATTCAGTCGAATAGTCAAGAACAAGGCAACGGAACGCCCCATTAGGTGTATTGTACATAGCCTTTATTGTATCCTATAGCCAATACGCATTGGTTTAAAGGATTATCGAGGTATATACATATACGCACAGCGTGGGGCTGGACGTTGCTCGTTTCGACTATTCGGGCAATGCGAGAGCCTTTAGACTGTGGAACGAGCGATAGTACTTGCTCCACGTTTTTTTGTGTATGCAGCTATACTCTAACAAAAAATATCGTTTAGGGGGCATAGGCGACCAATAAAAAATATTACTGTATGTGTAACACTAATGAGGATTCTATCCAGCCAAGCCAGCAAAATCAAACAGTCGTCGTTAATCAAAGTTCAAGTAATGGTATCGGAACAGCAGGATTTATAATGGCTGTTTTGGGACTCGTATTCAGTTGGGTACCAATAGTAAATTTCATTCTTTGGATATTAGGTCTGCTTTTCTCTTTTATTGGCTTATTCCGCTCTCCAAAGGGACTGGCCGTCACTGGTTTTATTTTGAGTTTCATTGACATAATTATTGGGGTACTTCTACTGAGTAGTTTGGTTGGCATTTTAAACTCAATCTTCTCATAGTGTCATTTCTCTTTGGAACCTTAGTTGCAAAGACCTTATTTACTGCTAACATATACCTAAACAATATGAGAAAGGCTTTTTGGTTACTTCTCCTTTGCTTAGCCGTGCATGGGTGTAAACAGAATCATCATGGCTTCCAAAACCTGCCTACGACTCAAGTTTCTGAATCTGAAAAAGAAATTGTGTCCAAGGAGATGATTGCCGATTTAAACAAAAAAGGAGATATATTTAGTCTCTATGCTTTTGAAATAGAAGCAGCTCCTGCAGATAACTGCTATTTCTTATACGATATAACGGGAAATGGCATCCCTGAACTGTTTGTAGAACATGGAGACTGCGAGGCTAATTTTAATTATGAGTGTTATACATATGTGAATGGTGACATAAAAAAGATTGGCGATTTGAATGGCGGTCATACCACATTCTTCGGTGGCAAAGGTTATATTTTAGGACGAGGTTGTCATATGGATTATGAATGGTGTTCTAAATATACCTATAAACATGGGGGATTATCGGAAAGTTTATTGTATGAAGAACGACCTTTGTGGAAAATCAATGATACTGAGAATGAGTACGACACGAATGACGATGTAGAATTATCCCCAATAGTCTATGAAAAGACCAAAGAAGAGAAAGGGGCCAAGAAGATAGACTCCAGTTATAACAAATCGCTCCATCTTCTCAGAAAGGTCCTAGGTATGGAGAACTCCCAAAATAGTATAACGTGTTCTATTTTCGGATGTACATTGGGACAAAGTACGATCTCTCAAGTGGAAGAACGGATGAAAGAATTAGGTATGCCACTTAAAAAGAACAAAGGCGGAAGTTATAGCTATTCCAGCAAAGACGGAATACAATTATATGGCAATAACTTTGATGCTATCTATTTCGACTTTCACAAAGGATTACTGATGGAGATTAGTCTTTATGAGGAAACAGACGTTGCTTCTGCGCAGAAAAAGTTATATTGCAAAACACATAAGGAGTTTTCGGAAAATGAAGTGCGCATAGCCACATGTACAGAGTGGCCTTTAAATACTCCTATTTTTCACGATGACAAGACCATTATTTGTATTATCGATAATGCGGATTTTCTTTGGTTTACATTAACAAACAAGAAACTATACTACAAAGAATGGGGGGATAAGGGAAGTCCTATTATTAGTCTAATAAAATAAATACTTAAAAATGATAGAACAACATGACATTCAAGAAACCCTTGATGAGTTAAGGGGAGAATTGGGGCTTGGCGGTACATTTGATTCCCACCAATTTATAGAGAAATATAGAGCAACACATGAACAGGCATATGTTGACCTGCTAAATGAGAAGTCAAAGGCTGACGCAAACAACAATGTCTTTCAGTCCGTAAACTCGCAGATTGCAAAATTCCTGAGTAACAATAAAAAGGTCCTTATGATTACAAAAGAAGAGCGAGCAAACACTCGCAATGACCACGGAAACAACACCGGGAACCAAGTTTGGAGATTTCTATCAATGATACTGATAGTAATCGCATCGCTAATGCCGCAACATATCTTTGCACAAGACAACGCAAAAGATATGTCTATAATATTTCGTCATATTTCCCATATCTTTTCGTTTTTTGGGAACTTATAGCGTTGCTGCAAAGGTACATAGCACGATAACGTTAGATTCTTATATAGAAACATTTACTTCGCTCACATTTGTAATGGGAATTGTCTTTCAACTACCTTTAATAATGTTTGTGTTAGCAAAAATGGGATTCGTTTCTTATAATATGTTGGCGAAATACAGAAAACATGCATTAATAATCATAATGTTTGTCGCTGCTATTATAACTCCTCCAGATTTGATGACTCTAATCTTGGTGACAATACCACTATATGTGTTGTATGAGATTAGTGTCAGAGTAACAAGACATATAAATTAAACAGGTAACTGAGCTTAGATATTATAGTGAGTGATTATTCCACTATAATATCTAAGCGATTATCTCTTTTCTCGTAACCTTAAAAATTTATTTTTCATAATAACAAACTAAAGTATAAGGATGTAAAATGCCACATTTCTCTAACTCGTAAAATAACTGCTCATAAACAGTAAAAGTCATTACTCCAAGATTAAACTTAGTTTCAGATGGCTGCTTCCATGTGTATGGACAGTTGAGTATCAACAACAACTATAATCGCTATACGAGTCACTATATGGGTTATCCTTATTATGAATGGTATGGATGGCCTTCGATGGGTGTGATGCCTATGGGGTATGGTGTAGGAGCTGCTGGTGCCAATGTAATAGGAGCAGGAGTGAAATATAACGTAAACAAGAATTTCTCGATAGGGCTGAATGTAGAAGGTATCTGGTATCATCAGAAAGCTCCCACCTACTTCGATCAATACAACTACCCTCTTCCATAAAAAGAGACTAAAGAAACTATTCTATAAAAAAAGAGAAAGTCGATAGCGGAATCATTCTACTATCGACTTTCTCATTTGAATTATATCAGACTTTCTGTTTTTAGTTTTCTGCGTTTTCCAATATCTGGACGATACGGTCGGCAGATCTTCCGTCCCATCTGTCGGGAATGCCCGCTTTCTTCCATTCGCCTCTCAGCAAGACCTTCGTCATCAGTACAAGACGGTCAGCATCCTCGCCCACCAGCACATTGGTACCGATCTTCACGGTCTCGATATGCTCGGTATAGCTGTTGAGCGTGATACAAGGCACACCGTTGAAGGTGGCTTCTTCTGCCACATTTCCTGAGTCGGTAACGATACCCATGGCGTGAGCTGTGAGATAGCTGAAATCCAAATAGCCCTGAGCCTCTATCAGCATGATGCCCTCCAAGCCCATAGCCTCTACCTCCTGGCGAGCCTTGCCACGAAGCGGAGCCACTACAGGAACACCAGCCTCATGAGCAGAGGAAACCACGGCAGACACTAAGCTGCGCATCTCCTCGCTATTATTGATGATGGCCTTACGGTTGAGTGTCAGCACGATGTAATGTCCCTCCTTCAGTTGCTTGTCGTCCATCAGCTGTGGACGCTTCATGTGCTGCTGCAGAAAACGGATATTATCGATGAGCACATTGCCCACCATATAGACCTTGGAAAGCTCGGCGCCCTCCTTGTTGGCGATGCTGTTGTTGGAAATACCCGCAGTAAAGAGGATATCAGACAGTCCGTCGATAACCAGTCGGTTGATTTCCTTGGGCATAGTGATGTCGAAGCTACGGGTGCCTGCGGCAATATGTGCCAACAGAATGCCTTGCTTCTTGGTAACGATGGCTGCAGCCATGGTAGAGGCAAGGTCGTCGACCACAATAACCACATCCGTAGGATTCTGCTGCAGATAAAGCTCGAACTTAGACATGACCTGTCCTGTGAGTTCGTTGAGATTCTCGCAGTCCACACCTAAATAGACATCAGGACGACTTATCTCCAAGTCGTCGAAGAGAGAGCCCTCGAGTGTAGGATCGTCCTCACAGCCGGCATAAACCAAACTGTAGTTGATGGACTGTCCATTCTTTTGGGCGTTTACAATCGCTCTGATGACGGGTGCCACCTTGATAAAGTTGGGTCGTGCACCCGCCACAATACAGATATTCTTATTCATCGTTTCGTTTTTGATTATCCCTTAAAAAGATCCTTGATGCCGCCGATAGAGCCCATCAGGTTGGAAGCCTCGTAAGGCAGATATACAACCTTGTTGTCCTTACCCTGAGCCACATCCTGCATCATGGCGATGTATTTCTGTGCCAAGAGATAGTTGGCAGGATTGGTAGACTGTCCTACGGCATCTGTAATTTTCTGAATGGCAATAGCTTCTGCCTCAGCCTTGCGAATACGTGCAGTAGCCTCACCCTCAGCCTTGAGGATGGCCTGCTGCTTGACAGCCTCAGCCTTGTTGACGATAGCAGCCTTCTCACCTTCAGAAAGCAGGCGCTGTTTTTCCTTCTCACCCTCGGAAGCCAGGATAGTGGCACGCTTGTTACGCTCTGCCTGCATCTGTTTCTCCATGGCTCTGAGCACACTCTCAGGAGGAGTAATATCCTGCAACTCTACACGATTTACCTTGATACCCCACTTGTTGGTAGCATCGTCCAATACCGCACGCAACTTGGTATTGATGGTATCACGCGAAGTGAGAGTCTGGTCGAGCTCCATCTCACCGATGATGTTACGCAGAGTTGTCTGTGTAAGTTTCTCGATGGCATTGGGCAGGTTGTTGATTTCGTACACACTCTTGAAGGGGTCTACTATCTGGAAGTACAACAGAGCATTGATTTGCATCTGGATATTATCTTTTGTGATCACGTTCTGTCGGTCGAAATCGTACACCTGTTCACGCAGGTCGATAGTGTTGGTGTACATATATCTTCCATTGCGCATAGCCACAATATCCTTGGCACGGTCGATAAATGGTATAATGATGTTGATACCAGGTCTGAGGGTTGCATAGTAACGTCCCAGACGCTCTATAATCTTTGTCTCACTCTGAGGAATGATAACAATCGTTTTCTTTACAAAAATAAGGGCCAGCACAACGATGGCAGCCAATACATAAATTCCAATCATAATCGTTATGTTTTAGAGTTATTAATTATCTTACGATTTCCTCCACTTTCAAGATGATGGACTCTCTGCCCACGATTTTCACCTTGGCACCTTCGGCAATATCCTCAAGTGCAGAAGGAGCCACAGCTTTCCAGTCGTCACCATCGAGTTTCACGCGACCATAACCGCCCTTTACGATGCACTGGCTTACCTCGCCTACCTGTCCCAACAAGGCATCGGCATTACTCACTCTGTCATCGGCACCATGCTTGATAATATGCAGCAGGTGCGGACGAATAAGCCAGATACTCAGCACGGAGCAAACCGCCCATACCACAATCTGCAACCAGAAGGGCAAGCCCATCCATGCAACTAAGATGCTGACAATGGCACCAATGGCAAAACACGTTACGTAGAAATCGCCCGAAGACAACTCCATAATCAGGCACAGGAAGGTAATCACCGTCCAGAACAGCCAAAGGTTTTGTGAGATGTAATCTATCATATCTTTGAATTTTTAGTTAGTCATTCCTACTGCATTCATGCTAAGAGGTTGTCACGAAAGCACATTCTTTGGTCTGCCCGTGCTTTTGTCTGCTCATTCTCTCCCAAGCTTACCTTTTCTTTGTATTCTTGGCAGGATGATAATACTTGAGCGCTGTAGGCATTTCCTTTTGCAAAGCAGCTATTCGCTTGGCATCGGAAGGATGGTCGCTGAAGATGTCATTCTGGTTGGAACTGTTGCCCTGCGACATACGTTTCCAGAACGGAATGGCCTGCTGAGGATCGTAGCCTGCCATGGCAGCAAAGATAAGTCCCATATAGTCGGCCTCTGTCTCATTGTCGCGCGAATACTTCAAGTTGCGGAAAGAGAAATACTTTCCAGCCACGGCACTCGCCAAATCGCCTACACCGCTGCCTACAGCCTGATTGAGTACATTGCCCAGGATGTTGGTACCTACCTGTTGGTTTTGCTGCTTGGTAAGCTGCTCGGCACTGTGCTTTGCCACAGCATGAGCAATTTCATGTCCCAAGACGATGGCAAGAGCCGTCTCATTCTGTGTATAGGGCAACAAGCCTTCATACACCACAATTTTTCCACCAGGCATACAGAAGGCGTTGGCACTCTTGTCCTGCACGAGATTGAATTCCCATGCATAGTTTTTCACATCGTTGGCAAAGCCGTTCTGCTTCAGATAGGTTTCCACGGCTGTAGCCAGTTTGCGCCCTACCCTTTGCACCATGGCCGTATGCTGAGCATTGGTCGACTTCTTGGCAGTCGCCATATACTTGGTATATTCTTGGTTGGAGAGGCTGAGCACTTGCTCGTCTGACACCGAGATGCGATGTGTGCGACCTGTAAGAGGCACGGTCTGCGTGGTTCCGCATGATGTCATCATCATCAAAGCCACCATGGCTCCAAGAGCCATTCTTTTAATACTTTTCATAATCTCCCTTTTTTGAGTTATTTGTTCATACTGCAAAAATAGTATTTATTCGGCAAACGACCAAACAAATAATGTTATTTCTTAGCAAATTTTCTATATCTGCAGCAGATATTGCCCACGATAACAGATAAGTATAAAGGTAAAGCAGTGCTCATCGATTTCTGGAACACGTGGTGCGTGCCGCGCAGGGCAGCATAATAAATGCTGCTATTAAAATAAAACATAATTTTTTCATATTTTCTGTTCCTGCTTTAGTTTTCATTCCACCACATAATGCTGATTATACCTGCACAAATTGCGCCAATGAAAAATATAGAAGAAATAACATGCCAAACTGCATTATTCTTATGACTTTCAAATTTATGGAAATAGCCTATATATTCCTCATTTTTTTGACCCAAGAAGTGGGTAAACAGTAAAGAGAGACCACAAGTGATTATAAGAAATATAAGGAAATGGGAATTCTGAATAGGAAGTATTCTAAGTATCTTGAAAACTGACAGAATAAGCATTTCATAAGGAACAAACATAAAAGCTAATGTTCCTTCTGCACGCGCAATACCTATTCCTATATTTATATCATAAAAAACAACTTCCAGCGTTTTATACACATTTTTTATATAGTGCTCTAACGTTGGATTATTTTCCTGAATATAGCCAAACGGATTCCAAAAATATAGCCGTTTGCATACACGATTGATAAAAGGTCCAAGTATTCGCATCGGGATGCGATAACTCCAGGATTCTGCACAATATAGAGAATATAATAGTCTCATTACAAATTGTTTCATATCTAATAAACGTAATCTTATAAATATTATTTGATATTTGCTTTTGTTTCTTTACTAATACCAGTAAATTGAGGGTGTGTCAAAATTTTGACATACCCTCTCTCATTATTTTTCAGGAAAGATCTGGTCTTTGTTTATACAATACACTTATCCTTCTTAAAATTATTTAATCAAACATGAATATTATCATTTTCTTTTTAATATCCACAGGGCATTTATCAAATGGTAGTATTCGCTTACGATATATATATCCGACAAATAAATTTTCAGGGTGTTTTTGTTAGCATAAAAATCGGCCCCAAATTTTTATGGGGGCTCATATATCAATTAAAACACATACAAGAACCGCCCCCACTATCATGTCAGCAATCGCAAACATCAAGCATTGATAGCGCCATTTTTTTATATTGATGTCACGTATGCTTTCGAAGTACTCAAAATAGCAATGGTCATATTTTGATATGGACATAATATAAAGCGACAAACAAAATAATATCAATACAATATAGCAGACCATTATTTTGTGCCCTAGAAAGAGGCTAACTAAAACCATAAACAACAAGGCTATAGGTGCAGAAAGAACACCAATTATAGCGATTGAATGATTGTTAGCCACCCATAGCGAATCACGTCTTAATCGTTTTTTATCATTATGCCCTAGTATGTTTTTACCAAATGTTATCTTTGCGTCTATTGCCAAATCCCATTGGGAAAGCATATCGCTTATAACATAATTTAGAATATTGTAATAATATACAAATGTTCCCAGATAATTTCTTTTCTTCATATTTTAATTATTATTTACTGAGTCCACTTGAAAAAGTCAAAAATCGCATTTTTTATCTTTGTAACTTATTGATAATCAATAGCTGATTTTTGTAAAAATGACTTTTTTAAGTGGGCTCTTTACTAAAGTTTCCCGCCCTAAATTAAAGGGATAAAAATAACAGTTTCTCAATAAAAAATTGTATATTTGTAATCGCTAAACAACAATAATACAACGATTTAAAGAGTAACTATTATGGATGCAAAATTAAGCAATTTTTCTGAGTTGTCCAACATATTAAGTGTTAAAAGTTCATTGAGAACGAATTTAATGTCACTTTTCACTCGATTTGGGCTTGGTCATCTGCTCTGTAGAATGTCCTTGGAGAAGCAAGCAGGCATTCCTTCCGTTCAGCTAATCCTGTCTCTCTGCCTTTTCCGTACAGCAGGTGAAAGCATACGCTAAATGTATTTAGAGCCTTATAACTAACCATAACTTACTATGACTAACCAACCATAAAGTCTTGATTTTCAACACTCTTTGATTTTTAACACTTTCTGAGTGCTTTTTGGCAGTTCCCGATTTTCCACATATTTTTGCAGCGTATTTCTACCGTGGAGAATTTGCGGAGCTTTTATTTTGTCATATCGTGAACGTAGTTGACAAGGGTTTACGAGTGGTTACTATGAAGGACAAATTTGAAACTGATAGGCAGTATTATATCGTGGACAAGGTTGACAAAGGTTGTCAATGGTTCACTTCTCTAAGCATTTGGATTGCTGGTAAATAATTTTGTGCAACAGCCTTCATTAGCCAGAAAAATCCTTTCTTTTTCTGTGGGGCCTCAAAAGCAGATATATACAAATCTGCTAATAACATTTGAGCTTCTGCATTACCTTGCTTGGCTATATTAAGTAGTAAGGATTCTGCCTCACATAGTAATCTGTGTATCCTAATCGAACAAAAAGGAGGATATTCATCCTCTAGCCCAGGCATTTCAGGAGGATAGTTATTAATCGCTTCTCGTATAATATCCTTAGCCCTCATCAATTGCTTTTGTTCTTCTGATAATTGTTGCGTAAAAGCATCATCTACACAAACGAGAATCGTCTTAAAACAATCAAGTGCTTTGAATAAAAAGTCGTTATCCGCAATTATAATTGTATCAATACCGAATGTCTTTAAGCCATTGGTAACTCCTGCATAATTGAATAGCGTACATCTATCCTTTTCTTTCGATAGGGAACCATGCATATAGAGATTACGTAGTAACCTATAAAAAGAGTTGGCATACTCCACATTTTCTTCTATACAAGTTATCTCTTCTCCGTACTTTGTCTTATATGCTTTAAGAATTGAATCAAGTATTTGTGATGGCTGGGTGGCATTATTTACAATTTTATAATACAGGACAAATTCGTTGAGCATTGTCTCATAGTAAGAAAAAATCGCGCAAAACAGGATCTTTCTGCTTTCCGTCATCAAACACAACGACCTTTCCTCAACATCATTAAAACTATTCAAGATAGAATGATAGACATCATAATCTCCATCGGAATTATTTTGCGCCAATCGGTCAGATTCTTCCTCTGTCTGTTTTAATAGCGTTTGGTATCTGTAAGCTATATCCGTTATCATATGTGATAAAATCCCATATTGGGTTTCTATCATCGCCCTAATATTTGTATATCCTTTTGCAAACATGATTTATTGTATTTCATATATTTAAATGCTATATTATATATTTTCTCTATTTCTTGTTTATAAAGAGGTCTGATGATTAAACATTCTTTAAGAAGGTGCAATAAATGCTCATATTTACAATATCTTTTTAAAGCTTGTTGTTTTGTCTCTTCTTCTATACGTTTTACCGCTTGGCTGTATGTTTCGTTGGGTAATTGTTTTGGAGAATTATTGCAACATGTTGGACTATAGGAACCATAAACGTATAACAACGAGTTTAGATAAGAGTCCTTGTATTTTGTACAATTAATCCTACAACGATATGAGTAATCACCATTTTTATCGTATTCGTATTCTTCGACAACTATTTTTCTTTCGTTTACAAGTTTGTCAATTGAAATACTCTCAACATAACTAGCAATATATATAATACCATTGTTGTTAAAAATTCTATCCAAAAAATCTTCAATTAAGATTTCTGAAATACCCACATGTTTCAACTCGTTTATAAATGAGTTAGTAACGAAATTGTTGAAAGCGATATTCATTAGCGAACTTTGATAGTCATAAAAATACTCTATTAAGCTAATGTCAAAATTCTGAATTTTTATAATGTCAATTATATCATAATTCGCTATTCCATTATATATATGCTCCTGCAACCCTACAGCTATTATATCCCATGCGTGGAACAACCCTTTATTGCATTTTAACTGATAAGGTATATCCTGATCAACATGAGAATATGTAATATAAGCAATCTTGTTTGTTATATAGTGTATATATCCTATTGTCCACATAATTAGTCCTTGTTTTAATTCCTATTCAAATATCAAAACTTTCCAGTACCCTCCCTTATTTGGACCTATGCGTTTTATGATGCCTTTCTGCTGGAGTATTTTTAAGTTGTATTTTACACCATCTTCTGATAAAGAATCTAAGTGAGATGATATTTCTTTACGTCCCGCATATGGACATTTAAGCAGGAAATCGATAATTTCTTTTTGTACGGGCGCTATATCCAGAGGTAGTTTCTGGGTAGTTTCTGGGTAGTTTCTGGGTAGTTTCTGGGTAGTTTCACTATCTTTCTGGTCGCTTTCTGGTCGCTTCTGGTCGGATATAGTTTTTTCTTGTCCTTCCTCCAATACGTTAGCCCACACAGAGGCTTTCATGATGAAAGCGACCAGATGATATTGGGGTTCCTTCGTGCCAATGGCAGAAAGCTCACGACACATACGGTCAACTCCTTCACCGAACTCCTTTACATAGTCGTAGGCTTTCAGATATTCGGCAATCTTTGGGTTGCGAGAGAAGTGGGTGTGGCGGATATTATCGGTGCGGACGATACCTGGCAGCTTACCAGGGGTCTCAAACACAAGGCGGTCGTCAAACATTTTTATCTGTATCTCCGTTCCTTTGATGCTATAATCGCGGTGGCAAACCGAGTTTACCGTCATCTCTTGTATCACGAACTTAGGATATTCCCTGTCGGTCTTGAAGAGTCCGTCCTCACCGAGATAGGAATGTTCCTTCACTTGCGTTTCGAGGTAGTCGATGGTTTTCTGTATCTGGTCGAGGATGCGCCCCTCGAAGGTGACATCCTTGATGACGTTCATTTCCCTGCCGACTTTCTCTTCCGTACCATAGTACTTGATAAAACGGACACGGGCACGAGGGAAGAAGTTCTGGGGGCGCTTACCGAAGAGCAAGATGCAGGCAGTGCTAACTTGTGGTACATCGTCCTTGTAAGTCAGGAATCCTTTGTTCTCCTGAAGGTATTCCATCGGAGACTTGCCATAACCTATCCGCTTCATATATGCTTTTACGGCATCCATGTCGATATCCTCGATAGTGGCATCGTAGGCAGGGCTGTCCTCATAGTATCGTTCACCCTTGTCATACATCAGTTGCAGACGTTCCTCAAAAGGCAGTTTGCGAGACTTGTCGCCCACTCGCCAAAACACCTCATCGGCTTGGTTGGCATGGAGACGAGGACTGGCCGGAACATAGATTATCAGTATGTGGTTGTCATTGCCCTCGCTGTCTTGGCAAGGCATGAACTCTGTCGTAACAGAAATGGTAGGTACACAGAAATCGAACGGTGTGCGCAGTATCTCGTTCAAATGGGCTTTGTCTTGGTCAACACCCTCAATGCGGCGATTCTTGTCGGATATACCTACGGCTATCATGCCGCCATCGGCATTTGCCATAGCGACAATAGTGTTGGCGAGAGCCTTCGGTTCTATATGAATGCTCTTGCAGTCGAAAGTCTGCCCTTCGGGCATCTGACGTATCTCTTCGATAGTATATCTCATATTCTGTTCATTCCACTTTTGTATGGCAAATCAACTTGTGTATATCCACATTGAGAACATCGGCTATTTGTGCCAATGTCTTCAAGTCTGGTAGTGCGTGGTTGTTGCATCACTTCGATACTGTGGCAGGGTCATTATGCAATGTCTTTGCCAACTATTTACTCATAATACCTCTTTCTGCCAATATGGTCTTGACACGATTTAAATCCGCCATACTTAAATTATTTGTTGTGTTTGCCGCAAAGTTACTGCTTTTAATCGAGAATAAAGATTATATCCACATAAAGTTGCCCAAAAAAGTGTTATTTTCTCAAATACAAGGCATTTGACTTTATACCTCTTTATATACAGACAATAAGGTAAAGTTATCTGTATATAAGAGAATGGGTATAGTTTCAACTGCATCCCATTCTATTTTATCTTTTGACAGCGTCCACTTATTTCTCGTCTCTTCCATCATTTTGTCATCCAAACCTCACATTCGCGAAATAATGTTAACTCTGTTAACCCCTGTTGTTTTCCGCTCTTTTTTTTGAATATTGACAGACATTCTTTTGTTGTCTTCAAACAATATTTAAAGGGCAATCAGCTTCAGCAATTATTAAATATACATAATTTTCCATATAAATATGTAACGAAGTATAATCCCAATATTATTTTTTAGTAATTTCGCAGTTAGTAATTACAAAATCACTAATTATGAAATTCGTAGATAGAATCAAGGAACAAGCTGTTTTACAGACAACTTTAGAGTCTAACGCTTCAAGCTTCATTGTGATATACGGACGAAGGAGACTTGGAAAATCAACTCTCATCAGAAGAGTGTTGAAGGATGGAGACATTTACTTTGAAGCCAACCTCAGCGAGAAGACTACCCAGCTAAGTCTGTTGGCACGCACCATAGGCACGGTATATCCGGGCTTCGACAGTCCTGTGTATTCTTCCTGGGAAGACATCATCATGGCTTTCAACTACCGCTGCAAGGAAAATGCAACACTTGTCTTGGACGAGTTCCCATATCTTGTTCAGAAAGATCCAGCCTTACCTTCTAATCTACAACGAATCCTCGACAAGCGTATTGCCGGAGTAGATGAATTGCGCTGCAACATCATCATCTGCGGCTCTTCACAGAGAATGATGCACGGACTCTTACAAGGTTCAGAACCTCTTTATGGCAGAGCCGACCGTATTTTCATCCTGCGTCCTGTCAAGCTGCCTTGGTGGCAAGAAATCATCAACACCTCAGCCAAGGAACTTGTAGAAGAGTACTCTATATGGGGTGGAGTGCCCCAGTACTGGAGTCAACGAGAAAGATTCGGCTCTTTGGATGAAGCCATTCAAGAACTGATATTAGACGAAATGGGAAATCTCTATGACGAGCCTGCCCGTCTGTTTATGGATGAGGTATCAGATATCGCACCCTATTCATCTATCATGCTTGCAGTGGGCAGTGGAAAGCAGAAGTATTCCAGCATTTCTGATGCTCTTGGCAAGACTACGGCAGAGCTTGCCAAACCGATAAAAATTCTGACTGAAATGGCTTTCCTCAGAAAGGAAGTACCATTTGGCGAAAATCCGCAGAAGACAAAGAAGATTCTTTATCGGATAGATGACCCATTCATGGCTTTCTACTACAGATTCATCGAACCAAACAAGTCTATGATTGCCTTGGGGCGTGGCAACATTGCAAAGAAATTCATCAATGACGGTTTCAACGGTCATGTTGCCGAGGTTTGGGAAAGACTGTGTCAGTTGGCTGTCAGCGGTAGCAACATAGAAGGTCACACATGGGGTGAAGCCTCACGCTGGTGGGGTAAGGTTCCTATCTTTGAAGAAGGAAAGAGAACCCCTGTCGGCAACGAGGAACTTGAATTTGATGTTGTTGCAGAAGACCTCGTTGACAAGAACACAATACTTGTAGGAGAATGTAAATGGACAGCCCCTGATTATGCTGACCGGCTCTTGGAAAAGCTGAAGAGAAAGGTGGCTCTCGCCCCATTTGCTCAGGGAAAGAATGTAATATACCTCCTTTTCCTAAAAGAAAGGCCATTACCTGGTCCTCAGCCTTGCAAGATAATATTGCCAGATGAAGTGGCAAGTTTGCTGCATCATTGAGCTAACCTAAATTATGTTCCGTAAGGTAATGATTAAAACTTGCTTGCAATAAAAACACAAAAGTTTACTACGCTAACGGCATTTTTTAAGGGGTTAGCGTAATAAACTTTTAACTTTCAAATCATCCATCAGCTACAAGGCCAATATTCGACTATACGCTTAGACAACATAATTTTCGTGAAAATCAAAAGTTTTTTAGAAAACATTCGTGAAAATCAAAAAAATTTCGTACATTTGCACTTTACAATCGAATATGCGTCAGACATATTAGAACGAAGAGCGTTATTGAAACTTGACCTTCTTATCAAATTCTCGCAAAGTTTGAATACAGGAAAGGAAGAGTAGCAACAACGCCCAGGCTATGAATATATACTATCCCTATGGGATAACTATATACTCGCAGTAGCGTGGGTGGCTGTTGCTTATCCTTTCTGTGGGCAATGCGAGAAGCCTGATAAGAGGATGAGCAAAATACAGTCCTCACGCTTTTTGCATATTTACTTTAATAGTCTCAAGGGGATTAGGGACATGAAAGGCAAAAAAATGAAAACAAAAAAGTTTTTAAGTCTCTTAATGTTCTTGCTTATTTCAATCCTAAGCATTACATTTACAGCATGTAATAGCAATGACGATGATGCAACTAAAATCACTTCGCCAGTCGTTGGCACTTGGAAAGGCGTATACAGCACTTCCACATCTGGAGCCAACTTGATTTTTAAGAGTGATGGAACTTATTACCTAGCTGTCACGGTCAAAGGAAGCACCTCAAAAGGGCAAGGCACTTTTGAGGTTTCTTCCGGGAATAAAGGAATAATAAAAATCTATGACGAGAAAGGAAATGCTGAAGATTTTTGGGAGTTTGAAATGTCTTCTGACAATAACAAAATGACAACAAAAGCAATGAGTGGTTCATCTTCTATAGATTGGATAAGACAATAACGACTATGAAACAGCTATCATTCATATTAATCCTGACCATGTTATTTCTTCCCATAAAAGGAATCTCACAAATAAGCAATGGTTATCATGGTTCGATTGAGGCAGGATATTCCATTAATCCTACAGGACCAACTATCAGTGTAAACTGGGCAGAAATAAATACTATCCATGGGTATCAAGTAAATCCCTATTTCTTTGTCGGAGCAGGAGTCGGCTTTCATTTTCTTCCAGAAATGAAGACTAGTGAAATTGACGGACATGCTCATTGGAAAAGAGAAACTTCCACAGAAATACCTATATTTGCCAATTTCAAATGGAATGTTCTAAAAAAGAAAATAACTCCATTTATAGATTTGAGATTAGGCCATTACGTAACTAACAATAGTGGTTTATATGAGTCTGCAGGTATTGGTTGTCGTTTTGCACTAAAGGGAAGCCAATCCATTTATACCCTAGCTTCATATACGGTTAGCAAATTTCAGTTTCAAGAATCATATATGATTGACTATGGGGAATATGACTACAAATGGGCATACAAAGACTTCGATGAATCACAAAACGTTGTTTCTATAAAAGTAGGATATGAATTTTAAAAACAATTTAGCTTAGAGAAAATGAAAAAGAAAATTTTATTTTTGTTGACCGTTTTTTTAACATTAGTTCTATCATTCTCCATTACCGCATGCAGCAGTAATGATGAAGATAATCCTTCTTTGGCTTTTGACTCAAACACAATTATCGGAGAATGGACTGTAACAGAAGTTTCTGGAATTTCAGAATGGTATTGGATTAAGGAAGGAAAAACATTAACATTTAAAAATGACGGAAGCTGTATAACAGGTTTTTCCATGGAGAATGCTTATAGAATTAAAAACGGCAGAGTAGAAACTTATTACAAAGATACAGAAGAGCCAATGCTTGTATATACATTGCAAAATAACAGCAATGGTATTCTAACTGTAAAAGTTTCTGGTACTCTTGACGAAAGTAATCTTTCTGTTAACATAAAAATGAAGAGGATTAACTAAATCCTTCGTTAATAAAGAGCGGAAAAACAACTGTTCCCCCGACTGTTTTTCCGTTTTTTCTTTTAGTATTTTTTCTATTAGTAATTCCAAAATCACTAATTTTAAGAACTGCCATAAAGCCCTTGTGTTTATTCTACTTTGAACAAATCATCCAGTACCACCTCGTTCTGAATGTTTTGCCAACCGGCATTATGCTCTACACCATACGAAGTTATCATCGAGAGATGGAGGGTCTTCTTCGTTCCTGTTGCTTGCTTGAACAACTCCCTGCGCTTGATCAACCAAGCCGCATAATCGGGAGTGATGGAATAAGGATGATTCACGAACTTCATCTCACAGAGATTGATGGTCTTGTCTCCCCTATCTATTATCAAATCAATCTGTGCCCCCGGTTGCTTATTGCCCTCTGCATCCGTAAAAGCACGGCACGACCACGTGCAGATATTCGACAGAATGCCACCTATTCCCAACCTCCTCTTGATTTGAGGAATATGATGCAGACAAACCTGTTCGAAAGCATAGCCCTCCCAACTGGAAATATCCATCTGCCGATGGCTCCAATAATGCTCGTCTTCACCATGATAGTTCTTCACATACTTCAGATAGAAGAGCGAATACAAGTCGGTCAATTGATACATAAAATCCCTATCCGTCTTGCCAAAAGCCGAATACTTGCGGATGAAATCGCAGTTGCATAAGTCGGAGAGCACGGTAGATACATATCCAGAATCCTCCACCTTCAGCTCCTCTATCAACTCAGGGCGAGTCATTCCCTTCAGTTTCTTAGCCAAAGTCTCCACCACCCTTCTATAGAGCGTAGATTCCTTGAAGAGCGATTTAAAGAGAAAGCCATATTCGCTTCTCAAAGGGGCACTGGATGAGAAGAAGAGTTCATCGATATTCTGAGCCACGCTCAGCGACCGATTCAGCATATTGAGATAAAAAGGTGTTCCACCTATCGCCATATACAACTCGGCTATCTGGAAGCGCTCCATCGAGAATCCTCTTGAAGCCAGAAACTCCTCCGTCTCTGCCAGATTGAAGGGACGGAGATAGATGGAACGAGTCACACGATTGTGCAAACCGCCCTTGTTGCCCAGCAAAGTATTCGTCATCCAGGTGGTTGCCGAACCACAAACTATCAGTTTCAGATTGTCCTGCTTCGAAGCCCACTCGTTCCAGAACAGTTCGAAAGCCTTGAGAAAGCGAGAATAGCGGGTATCCAGCCAAGGCATTTCATCAAAGAACAAGAGCACTGGCTTTTCCTTTTCTAATGTCTCCAGATACTTGCGAAGCATAAACAGAGCCTCCATCCAGTCTTTTGGAGTTTTCTGTTCCTTATGAGAATAAAACTCCAGCTGATGGGCAAAGTTTGCCAACTGCTCCTTACGAGTACCCTCATAGATACCCGTCATATAAAAGTCGTACTTATCGCCAAAGAACTTATCGATAAGATAGGTCTTACCGATACGTCTTCTGCCATAAACAGCTACGAACTCCGCCCTAGGAGATTCGTATATTTCTTGCAGCAAAGCGATTTCTCGCTGTCTTCCTATAATTCCATTAATAGTAGCCATACTTGCAAACTTTATATTTTGTTGGGTGCAAATATACAACTTTTTCTCGGGGAACACAAGCAAAAACGCAAAAGTTTACTACGCTAACGCCATTTTTATCGGGGTTAACGTAGTAAACTTTTGGTTTTGTTTGCTGTCCGTTACTGAACTGCGACTTTCTTCACACTACCATCACTATACTTCACAATGTTCAAGCCCTTGGTTGGAGATGACAACCGCTGACCATTTACGGAATAGCGAGAGACTTCCTTGACATCGGCAGAGATGTTTACCTTGTCTATAGCTGTTGCATCGAACTCAACAACATTCTCCCATTTACGAAGTTTTTCACAATAATCATCACTGGTTCCTTTAGGCACATAAACTTTAGTCCAACGAGGAATGATCAATGCCCAACTATCACCAAGATTTGGTGCTTTTTCTCCATAAAAATAAACAGTATTCAAATGTTCTGTAGCACCCCAAAAGGCGTGTCTATCAATACCTTTTAGAATAGATGGAAACTTTATACTCAAAAGATCATTACAGCCTTCAAAAGCAGACCAATCAATATACTCTACCCTTCAGGAATACTTAAATTTTCCAAAGCGCTGCAACCATAAAATGTTCGATCTTCAATTTCCGTAATTCCACTCGATATGTTTACTTTTTTCAAACTAGTACAAAGGGGAAAAAGAAAAAAGACCCCAAGGCTTATCCCTTAGGGTCTTTATTATTTTCTGCCCCTATAGGGGGCATATTGTTTCGTCAATTACGCGTTGGCTGCTACAGAAATCCAATCGAAGACAAAAGAGCAGATACCGAAAGCCACGATGCCAACTGTGCAGATGGCAAGAGCCAACTTGGTAGAGCAAGCGCTCTGGAAGGTTGGCAGCGGACTGTCGCTGTGCTTGATGAACATCGCCTTCACGATGAGCAAGTAGTAGTACAAACTGATGACTGTGTTGACCAAAGCGATGAATACTACGCCATAAGCCCATGCTCCGAGTGTGGTGTGGATATCGGCACCATGAACGGCTGCCATAAACACGAAGAACTTGGAGAACATACCGGCGAATGGAGGAATACCGCCCAATGAGAACAACGCCAAAGTCATGAGGAAAGCCAAACGTGGGTTGGTCTTATAGAAACCATTGTAGCTGTCCATCTGCACTGTACCGCCATTGTGCTCCTCAACAGAAGAGATGATGGCAAACACACTCAGGTTGGCTACTACGTAAATGAGAACATAGTAAGTCAGCGAGGTAATGCTCAAGGTTGAGTTGCCGATGACTGCCAACATGATGTAACCAGCCTGAGAGATTGAAGAGAATGCCATGAAACGCTTCAAGTCACTCTGACGGATGGCGAACAGGTTGGCTATAGTGATAGAGAGTACAATCACGATGTAGAGCAATACGGTCCAGTACTCTACCATTGGCTGGAACACCTTCATGAGGATAGCACAGAGTGTGAACGCAGCAGCACCCTTAGATACTACTGACAGATAACCTGTCACAGTAGTAGGAGCACCCTGGTAAGAATCGGCTGTCCAGAAGTGGAAAGGAACCAAGGAAATCTTGAAGCCCAAACCACTGAAGAAGAACACCATACCGGCGATGGTCAATGGAGAGGCAGAGATGTTCTGAGCCACGTCGTCGAAGTACAATGTGCCACAGGCAGCATAAAGCAGAGAGATACCATAGATCATCACGCCACTTGAGAAAGTTGCGGTAAGGATGAACTTGGCACCTGCCTCAGCAGAGTTGTGACGATACTTGTCGAAGGCAACCAAGCATGCCATTGGCACGGATGCCATCTCAAGACCGAGGAAGAACAGGAGGAAGTGGTTGGCACTAACCATCATGTTCATACCCAACAGAGTAGAGAGAACCAACATATAGAACTCGCCCTCCTTGAAGGCAGTGTCCTTACGGCTCAACCACTCCTTGGCCTGTATCAGGACTATCAGTGTACCAAGCGCCAACACGGTCTTGAGAACACCAGCAGCAGGACCAGAGGTGTACATTCCACCAAAGGCAGATGTGGCTTCTGTAGGGAAGATATTAATGGCGATGTGAGCCACCATCAAGAGACATACCAGAGGATTGAACCACTTACGGTCTGCGCTCTTGGAACTGCAGAAGTCAGCAATGAAAGTGATCAACAGGACTGCCATCAAGGTAGCCTCTGGAATCATATTTAAAAATTGACTGTAATTCATTTCTTCTGATATTTATTACATGATTACACTAAAGATAGGACCTACAGCGTCCATGATGATCTCCTCTGCCCAGAGAGGGAACATACCAAGACCTGCCACACAGGCGATCAGACCTGCTACAGCGATACGCTCGTCCCAGGTCGCATCGTGAAGCTTCTCCAACTTGGCGTTAGGAACCTTCTGATATAGAATCTTACCCACACAACGCAAGATGTAAACCGCTGTCACAACGATAGAGGTACAAGCGATGATGGTACATACACGATGGAATGTATCTGCATTCTGGAAAGCACCTACGAAGATGGTCATCTCGGCTACAAAACCAGAGAAACCAGGCAAACCAAGGTTGGCCAAACCAGCTACCGCATAACCTACTGAGAGGAATGGGATAATCTTCATCAAACCACCCAAGTAGCGAACGTCACGTGTACCAGCCTGATGATAAATCATACCGATAACGGCGAAGAAGAGAGCGGTCATCAAACCGTGAGACAACATCTGGAGGATAGCACCTGTAGCTGCTGTCTGAGTCATCATACAGAGAGCAAAGAGCACCATACCACAGTGAGATACTGATGAGTAAGCATTGATGTACTTCAAGTCGGTCTGTACACATGCTGACAAAGCACCATAAACGATTGAGATGGTTGTCAATACCAAGAACACCTTGATCCAGAATCCGTGAGTAGCAGCTGGCAAGAGGAACATGGCGATACGGAAGCAACCATAACCACCGAGTTTCATCAATACACCGGCATGCAACATAGACACAGCTGTTGGCGCACTGGCGTGACCATCAGGAGACCATGTGTGGAATGGGAACAAAGCTCCAAGAATACCGAAACCGATGAAGAGCAATGGGAAGAACACATTCTGCACGCTCTCAGGGATGGCATGAGCACCATTGGTGTGGTGAGCGATGTCGAGGATTTCGAATGTCTGGGCACCACTGTAGAAGTAAATACCCAAAATACCGATAACCAAAAGGGCTGAACCACCCATCAACATCAAGGTAAGCTTCATGGCTGAATACTCCTTCGCACCACTACCCCATACACCGATGAGGAGATACATAGGAATCAGCGCCACCTCGTAGAACATGAACATGGTGAACATATCGATAGAGATGAAGAAGCCATAAACACCAGTGCTCAAGAGTGTGAACCAGAGGAAGTACTCCTTCTTCATAGGCTCCATCTGCCAAGAAGCAAATGTACCGGTGAACACGATGATGGAAGTCAGAAGAATCATCACTACTGAGATACCATCCACACCGAGTGAATAGTTGATGTGCAATGGCTCAAACCATGGCACACAGTAGGTGAAGAGCATAGGAACTTGGTCGGCTGGCATTGTCTCACGAGCTTCGAGAAATGCAAACACCAAATAGATGGAGAGGGCGAGCAGCACGCTGGCACCTGCCACCATCACACCACGAACCTGCTTGTCGTTGCGTGCCAACCAGAGGCCGAGCAACATCAGGAGTGGTACTATGACGAATATACTTAAATTCATTTCTTTTCTATTAACTTAATTGTGAGACATTCATTAAAGAAGCGCAAGCAGACACAAGGTGAGAGCCACTGTACCTGTGAGGAACCAGATGGCATAGCTGCGCACGTCGCCACTCTGCCATGGACGGATGGTCTCGCCTGCCTCCTGTGCACCCCAAGCCATGAAGTTGAAAGTGCCATCGATGACATGACGGTCGAACCAAGCGATAGGCTTAGAGAAGAGACCGAACACAATCTTGTGGGTGAAGAACTGCCAAGCATCGTCGATATAAAAACGATTCAAGGCTGCCTTGTGCAACTTAGGCATCTTCTTGGCCAAGGTGTCGGCCAATGGTGTCTTCTTAGGTGCATACATATAGGTGGCGAGCGCGATGCCGATAACGGCTACAACGATAGAGGTGCAAGCCACCTGTGTATCGATGTGGATATCGTAGCTCTGACCTGTAGCAGAAACGAAGTGACCGAATGGAATCAAACCACAGACACAAGAGATTGCTGCAAGGAACACCAATGGACCCCACATCACGAAAGGAACCTCCTGTGGTTTGCGACGGTTCTCTGGATCCAACTCATAGTAGCTCTGTCCCCAGAAGATGACGTAGTAGAGACGGAACATATAGAAAGCTGTCATACCAGCCACCAATGTCATGAAATAACCCATGAATGGTGAGAACTGGAAACAAGCAGTGATGATCTCGTCCTTAGAGAAGAAACCTGCGAATGGAGGAATACCTGCAATCGCCAAGCAACCGATCAAGAAGCAGATGTTGGTGATAGGCATGTACTTGTGCAAACCGCCCATGTACTCCTTGAAGTTGCTGCCGATGATGACGATGATGGCACCAGAGCAGAGGAACAGCAAGGCCTTGAACATAGCGTGGGTGAAGAGGTGGAAAATACCAGCCATATAACCCAAACCGCCGTGATGGTTGTCTACTGCGAAGCAAACACCCAAGGCAACGAGCATGTAGGCAATCTGAGAGATAGTAGAGAAAGCCAGACCACGCTTGATATCACGCTGGCAGCAAGCTACAGCTGCTGCATAGAATGCGGTGAAGGCTGCAATGTAAGCTACGTAGTGGAGAGTGTTGGGAGCATACTCTACCCAGATTGGGAAGAGGCTGGCTACCTGATAAACACCAGCCACAACCATGGTAGCGGCGTGGATCAACGCAGAAACAGGAGTTGGACCCTCCATCGCATCTGGCAACCAGATGTGCAATGGGAACATCGCACTCTTACCGGCACCACCGATGAACATGAGGAACAACGCTACAGGCATCACCCATGCAGCACCAGCCAAAGAACTCTGAAGCTCTGGCTGAGCATTCAAGTCGTAGTTGAAGGTTCCTACATAGAAGCTGTAGAACAAGATACCGATCAAGAAGAAGAGGTCGGCGAAACGAGTTACGATGAACGCCTTCTTGCTGGCATGTACTGCTGCATGCTTGGGATAATAGAATCCGATGAGCAGATAAGAGCAGACACCCACCAACTCCCAGAACAGATACATCTGGAAAATATTGGTAGCTACTACCAGACCCAACATAGACATGGTGAAGAGGCTCAGGTAAGCGTAGAAACGCTGCATACCCTTCTCATAACCCTCTACCTTGTAATTCTCGTCACGCTCGGCCATATAGCCGAATGAGTAGATGTGAACCATGAAGCTGACGGTGGTAATCACGATGAGCATCAATACAGAGATTGGTGTCAGACGGAAACCAATGTTGAAGGTCAGCAACTCGGTAAACTTCAACCAAGTAAAATTGAATGAGTCAACAGTGGGATACAACCCTGTTGAAGCATCACGGCCGATAGCAAAGAAGTATTCGTAAGCTGTATAAACAGACAGACCGAATACACAACCCATCAGGACGGTACCGATGATGGCTGCTACCTGCTTTTTCATCTTCATACCCGCAAGTCCCAGAACCAGGAAGCTCAGGAATGGCAGAAGAAGTATCAAAAATGCATAACTGTAATTCATTGTCTTAATTAGAATTTCATGTTTTCAATACTGTTCACCTGGTCACTGTGATAGTTGCGGTAAACGTTAATAATTATTGCGAGCGCTACGGCTGTCTCGGCTGCTGCCACTCCGATAGAGAACAATGTGAAGAAGAAACCTTCCAACTGTCCTGGGAAGAGGATGCGGTTGAACACTGCGAAGTTCAGATCGGCTGCATTCAATACAAGCTCGATGGAGATGAGCATGGCAACGAGGTTACGACGTGTACAGAATCCATAAACGCCGATGAAGAACAAGAGTGCTGAAAGCACGAAGAAATACTGTACTGGAATCATTTCTTATCCTCCTTTCTTGCGATTAAGATACCACCGATGATACATGTCAACAGGAATACAGAGATAAACTCAAATGGCAATACATAGCCATACTTGTCAGCACCTACGAGTGCAGAACCAATCTGGTCCATAGGCACCTCAGTGTCGGCTACTGTTGCAGCCAAATCGATAAAGTGATTCTTCAACACGATGACTGCCAAGGTAACAAAACCTACGAGGCAGACGAGTGCACGGCCAATGACCTTGCTACCCTTCACGTGCTCCAAAAGACCCTGAAGGGTACGCTTGGAAACCAACTGAATGGCGAAGACATAGAGAATTGTAATACCACCTGCATATACAGCAATCTGAGCTGCACCCAGATAGGTATAGTCGAGCAGGAAGAATACACCAGCTACACCGAAGAGCACGAACAACAGATAAGTTGCCGCACGCATGATACGCTTGGTAGCTACGCACATGATGGCTGAGCCAAGGATGACTACTGCCAAGATGACGAACATAAATAAATTTGCTGTTATCATTGTCTAAAGTCCTCCTTACTTAGTCTTGGTGTTAAACTTACCGATTTCGAGTGGAGCACCACCATCGATGAGGCCTGGAAGGCTTCCGCCCTTATAAACCTCCTTGTCAAGGTGCATCACCAACTTGCTGCGGTCAAAGACTGCATTCTCGAAATCGTTGACAAACTTAATTGCACCGAAGTTACATGCGTTCACACAGAGTTCACAGAACATGCAGTCGCCCAAGTCGTACTGGTAATCCACCAACTTGCGCTTCTTCTTGCCTGTCTCTGGGTCCTCCACCATCTCGGTCTGAATCTTGATGGTATCGTTGGGGCATGACTTCTCACACAATGTACAACCCACACACTTGTAAGCCTCGTTCTCGTCGCGGACGAAAACCAGACGACCACGGAAACGTGGAGAGATGTGGAGTGTTGTCTTGCGGTTCTCAGGATACTGCTCGGTGCTCTTGGGTGTGAAGTACTCTTTCATGGTAGTCTTCATACCGATAGCGAGGGTCTTCAAACCCGCTGCAATACCGCCGAAATATGAATTGTTAGACATACTTTTATTTTTTGTTTATTTGTTAAGAAATAACAGAAGTTTCAAGCTGTAGAACTATTGTCTTGACTCCTTAACTTCTTTAACTCCTTTAACTCCTTAATAATATTATCCGTGGATTCCGAATGCTACGCATACGGTCATCATGATCAGGATGACGAGTGACAATGGCATCAAGTACTTCCACTCCAGCTTCAGAATCTGGTCGATACGGAGACGTGGGAAAGTCCAACGTACCCACATCAGGAGCCATACCACAGCGAAGGTCTTACCGAAGAACCAGATGAAACCAGGGATGAGGTTCATCAGATTGTCGAAGCCCTCGATACCGATGTTCAATGGCGCCCAACCACCGAGGAATACGGTAGAAGCAATACCAGAAATCACGAAGAGGTTGAGGTACTCAGCCAAGTAGTAGAAACCGAAGCCCATACCAGAATACTCTGTATGATAACCTGCGGTCAACTCACTCTCAGCCTCAGCCAAGTCGAAAGGACCACGGTTGGCCTCAGCGTTACCTGCTACGAGGAATACGAGGAAAGCAAGGATAGCTGGAACATGACCCTTGATGATCAACCAGTTCCAAGCACCAGTCTGAGCCTCAACGATACCGCTCACCTGCATAGTACCAGTAAGAACTACTGCAGAAATCAGGCAGAGACCGAGAGACATCTCATAAGAAATCATCTGTACGGCACCACGCATGGCAGATACCACAGAGTACTTGTTGTTGGATGCCCAACCGGCGAGGAACACGCCCAGCACACCGATAGAACTTACGGCAGTGATGAGGAATACACCTACGTTGAAGTCGAGAATATGTGCTCCCTTGTTCCATGGAAGGAATGAGAAAGTACCCACAGAGGCAATGATCACGAGGAAAGGTGCCAGGTAGTAGAGCAGCTTGTCGGCTCTGTCTACAGCAAAAATCTCCTTGATCAACATCTTGAGCACATCGGCGAATACCTGGAAGATACCCCAAGGACCTACACGCATAGGGCCGAGACGGCACTGGAAGTAGGCACACACCTTACGCTCCATAAAGATAAGTACGATAGCTATCAGGGCGTATGCTGTCAAAATGCAGACACCCACGAGCACGCACTCTATCAGAATCGACAGGAAGTCGCCCAGACCCAAGGTCTGGCGAAGCAGATTGTCGATGAATGTTGTTACTATACTAAAATCAAACATAATTATCTATCAATATCAGGGATTACGAAGTCGATTGCTGCACCTGTTGTAATCAAGTCAGCGATTTTCTGTCCACGAAGCATTGGATCGAGCGCACCTGTCAAAGACAAGCCCATCGGACGCATCTTCATACGGTATGGACTCTTGTCACCCTTTGAGTCGAGATATACACCAAACTCACCGCTGGCACCCTCTACAGAGAAGTACCACTGTCCCTCAGGGACCTTGATGATTGGCTTCTGCTTGATGTAGTACTCACCCTCAGGAATGTTGTCGATCAACTGCTCGATGATGTCCAAGCTCTGATACAACTCCTGGATGTGTACATAGTAACGATCCATAGAATCGCAACCTGTCAGAGTGATTTCCTTCCACTCCACCTTGTCGTACATATCGTATGGATGACGCTTGCGGGTATCGTTCTTCCAACCAGATGCACGGCCGGCAGGACCGGTAACGGCATAGTTGATACAATCCTCAAGATTCATTGGACCTACGCCTTCGAGACGGTTGTGAGTGATCACATTGTCGCCGAATACGTCGAGGTACTCCTGAATCATAGGACGCAGATACTTGCAGAGTGTCTTCACATTCTGTACGAAGTTAGGATCGATGTCTGCCTGAAGGCCACCGATACGATAGTAGTTCTGGATCAGACGGCCACCGGTTGTCTCCTCCATCACGTTCAATACGTGCTCACGGTCGCGCATACAATAGAGGAATGCTGTCAGGGCACCCAGGTCCTGTGCGGTACAGCCGAGGTACAACAAGTGAGAGTCGATACGCTGCAACTCGTCCATGATGGTGCGGATGTAGCGGATACGGTCTGAGAGTTCGATGCCCATTGCCTCCTCGATAACACCTACCAGTGCATGGCGGTGCATCATGGCAGAGAGGTAGTTCAGACGGTCGGTCAATGCCAGGGTCTGTGGATAGGTCATTCCCTCCCACATCTTCTCGATACCACGGTGAATGTAGCCAAGGTGTGGATAGATGCGCTTCACGGTCTCGCCGTCAATAACGGTCTGCAGACGGAGCACACCATGAGTGGATGGGTGGTTAGGACCGATATTCACCACATAGTCGTCATCGTCGAAACGGCGCTTCTGGGTTTCTACCAAATGTCCGTCGGCACTCAGCGAGTACTCTACGGTGAAGTCGTCCTCTGGCTCGTCGGTGCAGGGGAACTTGTTGGCCTCTGGACTCATATCGAAATCCTTGCGCAAAGGATAGCCCTGAAAGTCGGTGCGCAGGAAAAGTCGGCGCATGTCTGGATGCCCCAGGAACTTGATGCCGACGAAGTCGAACACCTCGCGCTCCAACAGGTCTGCCACCTTCCAAAGATTGATGACTGTAGGAAGCACATCGCTGCCATCCACCTTCTTGGCGATGGTCTTTACCGAGCAGCGCTCGTTAGTCTGAGTATTTTCAAGAATATAGATACATCCGAGACCTTCCTCACCGAAGTCTTCACCGATGATGGTAACAAGGTAGTCGAAATGCTTCTCGTTCTTCAACTTCGCCATCTCTGAGGCGAAATTGTCAAAACTCAATTCAATATTATTCAGTTTCATGTTCTTATACCTTATTATATTAATCAGTTAGACCTTTCTGAGGGTCGAAATCCTCAGGTACTTCTGTCACAATGATAGGCTCCTTGTGTCCAAGCTTCTCGCTGTCAGAGAGGTTCTCGTTGCTCAAGCCGCGAAGACCGCCCTTGCTCATAGAAAGCTCCTTCTCGTCGCGGGTCATCTTGTGGTTGGCTCCGCCGAAGAATTTCTCAACCTTTACCTTACGCTGCAACTGCATCATACCGTAAAGGATAGCCTCTGGACGTGGAGGACAACCTGGGATGTAGACATCTACAGGCACTAACTCGCTGATGCCACGAACCACGTTGTAGCTTTTCTTGAAAGGACCGCCCGAGATGGTGCATCCTCCTACGGCTACCACATACTTTGGCTCAGCCATTTCATCGTACAAACGTTTGAATACTGGTGCCATCTTGTTGGTGATAGTTCCGGCACACATGATCAGGTCAGCCTGGCGTGGAGAGTTACGGGTTACCTCGAAACCGAAACGCGAGAAGTCGTAACGCGCACATCCTACAGCCATAAACTCGATACCGCAGCAAGAGGTACCGAAGGTCAATGACCAGAGTGAGTTACTGCGTCCCCAGTTGATGGCGGCATCGAGCGAACCAAGAACCACATTGGCTCCACCCTCATTCAGCTCTTGAGCTATCTTCTCGAGGGTGTCGTTGTCCTTAAACTCGTCGTAAGGAATACTCTTGATAGAGGCTCTTTTGTTTACTTCCATTCCAATGCTCCTTTCCGCCAAGCATAAGCAAGGCCTAATACCAATACCAACAGGAAGAATCCGATGCTCACGAGAGCCATAGATCCAAACTGCTTAACTACGACTGCCCATGGGTAAAGCATTACAGTCTCAATGTCGAACATCAGGAAAAGGATGGCGAAGAGATAGTAGCCGATATGGGATGGCAACCATGAGCTGCCACGAGTCGGAATACCACACTCGAAAGGTTCACCCTTTACCGGATTGTAAGAACGAGGACCGATGAGCTTAGCGATGACATAAGCAGCCACCACCAAGGTTACAGCCGTCAGCAAAACGGTGATAAATAGTGTAAAGTTCATAAAAAATTATAACGTTATTATTTAAACTGCTTGTAAGCGGCTGCAAAGTTACAAATTTATTTCGTAACAGCACGCTTTTTCTGAAGAAAAGTTTTAGTTTTTTCATTCTTCTTCCACTTCGACATTTTTTCGCTTTACTCGAGTATGAATATTGAAGAATTTAAAGGGAAAAAGGCAGGGAAACTGCATAAACAAAACTAAAAGAAAGAGACCACTTGAAAAAGCCAATTTGACGAAAACCAGCATTTGATTATCATTAAGTTATTTGAACTTTCGTAAGTTCAGAAGTTAAAGAAGTTAAGGGAAGTTATCACCCCCTTCGGTCGTTCGGGAAGTTAAGGGACAACAGCATTTGTCTTAACTCCTTAACTTCCTTAACTTCTTTAACTTCCCCATTTGCGAAAATTGAGTAAGTTACAAAGACAAAAAAATACGATTTTGGACTTTTTCAAGTGGACTCAGATAAACTCCTTCACTTATCTGATGGCTCCGATAATCTCATGCACGGATGAGCAGCCATGAGCGTCGAGCCAGTCGTTGATGCCGTCCTTCACCTTCTTGGTCACGGCTGGATCAAGGAAGTTGGCTGTACCAATCTCTATCGCAGTGGCACCACACATCAAGAACTCAATGGCATCCTTGGCTGTAGTAATTCCGCCTAAGCCTACAACTGGAATCTTGACGGCATGAGCCACATCGTACACCATACGGAGGGCCACAGGCTTGACACATGGACCACTCAAACCGCCTGTACGGATGCTTAGCAGCGGCTGACGCTTCTCGATGTCCACAGCCATACCCATCAGAGTGTTGATGAGCGATACGGCGTCGGCTCCCTCAGCCTCGCAGGCACGGGCTATGTCGGCGATATTGGTCACATTGGGCGACAACTTAACTATCAACGTCTTGTTATATGCCTGACGCACGGCTCTTACCACCTGGGCTGCACCCTCACAGGTCACACCGAATGCCATTCCGCCGTCCTTCACGTTAGGGCAAGAGATGTTGAGCTCAATGGCAGGTATCTTGTCCAGCTCGCCTATACGGGCCGCACAAGCTGCATAATTCTCTGGCGAATGCCCCGATACGTTGACTATCATATTGGTGTCGATATCCTTGATTTGAGGATAGATATGCTCGCAGAAATAATTTACGCCCTTATTCTGCAAGCCCACACAGTTGAGCATTCCCTGTGGCGTCTCTGCCATTCGGGGATAGTCATTGCCCTCGCGAGGCTCCAGCGTGGTGCCCTTTACAATAATGCCGCCTATCTCGTCAAGAGGTACAAAATCGGCAAACTCCAGTCCGTAACCAAAAGTTCCCGAGGCTGTCATCACGGGATTCTTGAGTTTCAGATGATGTATATTTACGCTTAATGATGCCATAATATTCTGTTGTTTAATTCATTTTCCTTTACAAATAAAGGATTAATGCGAAACTATAATAAGTATAAGATATTGACAAATCAAGAGGGATATCAATCCCAGAGCAGATTCTTCACATTGATGACCGGACCATCCTTGCACACACACTGGTTGCCCTTCACGGTCTTCTCCACGCAGCACAGGCAGGCGCCCACACCACAGGCCATCTTGTTCTCCAACGAGACCTCGCACTCCACATCAGCCTTCTTGGCATAACGCGCCACACTCATCATCATGGGCTTAGGACCACAGGTGCTGATCATGTCGAAATGCCCATGCTGAAGGATGGAATGGTTGGTAACAAAACCTTGTTCGCCAGCACTGCCGTCCTCGGTGGTGATGCACACTCTGCCATACTTGGCAAACTCGTCCAGCTCAAGCAGGTCGGTTGCTGTACGGGCTCCCAAGAGGAACACGGGGTCGGCACCCTGATCCTTCAGCAGCTTGCCGAAGTAGAGCAACGGAGCCACACCTACGCCACCGCCCACCAGCAGATAGCGCTGGCCAGGAGCCGTTGGCATGGTGAAACCATTGCCAAGAGGCAACATACAGTTGAGCACATCGCCCTGCTGGAGCTTGGACAACTGACGGGTTCCGTCGCCGACAACAGCCACAAGAAGCCACAGCTGATTCTGCTCACGGTCTACAAAGTTGATGGAGATAGGACGGCGAAGCATCGTGGCAGGCGAATGGTCTACACGTACTTCCACAAACTGTCCTGGCAGGATTTCGGGGAGCGCCTTGTCATCGGTCAACTTAATCAACACGTGCTTGTCGCTCAATGGTTCTACCGAAACCACCTTGAGGTCTAAAATGTATTTTTTCATCTTCAGGATTTGAGTTTTGTTCGTCTTGTTTGAATTCTGTTCTTGTTAACTACGGCTCTTATTGTTCTAATGATTGCGCGCATACGCACGTACACTCATCATAATGGCTTGTTTTATCATGATGGCGTGCTTTCAAATTGCCGAGTGCCGCTTTAACTTCTGCAAAGGTAATGCAAACGAGCGCAATGAAAGCTTGCTTTCAAATTGCCGAGTGCCGCTTTAACTTCTGCAAAGGTACGAAAAAAATAGGGAACACAAAACAAAAACCAGACAAATGGAGAAAAAGTATAAAAAAAGAAGCTCTTAAAACAAGAAATGAAGAAGCCAGGACAAGAGCCATTCAGCTAAAAATGACTTAAAATACCTGTCTCGACTCCTTCATTTCTTACTGACAGGAGAGCGAATCTGAAAGCTCCAAAAGATGCCACTTTCGAGGAATAGAATGACTATTTCTTGGGTACGAAAGTCTCCCAGGTCTGATCATCATAGAAGATGCGGATCTCGGTGATTTTACGTTGCGGTTTGTCAATATATTTAACTTCTGTTTGGGCTACATTTTTGCGTGTAGGATTTACACTATGACTTACAGGTTGATCAAAAAGCGAACCTGAAGGATAAGCCGAAGATGGCTGCGAGGAAGAATGTGCCGACAAAGAGGCAGCAGAAGCCGACTGAGGGGAAGACGCAACCTCAGCAGGATTGTCGTCCGAAAAATCGAGTGCCATATCCGTGGGCTCATGACGCGCAGCCGAACCGCTACCAGAAGTTGCATCCGATGGGGTAGGCGCAGCACCGTCATGAATATACATCGGACCGACTCCGTAGAGCAACCAGTCGAGACTGATGAGTGGAAACTTGCGTTTGATTAACTCAACCGTATTGAGTGTTGCGCGACTCTTACCTGTGAGGATGTTGCTCAGGGTAGGAGTGGAGATCTGAGTCATCTGAGCGAAGCTTTGCTGGGTGAGATGCTGGTCCTCCATAATCTGTCTTATTCTATCTTTCATACCGAATAGGTGTTATTTTTGTACTTTTTCTAAGATTTTACAAAGGTAAATCTTTTTTTTGAAACAACCAAGAAATATAAAGAGAATTTTGATTTATAAAGTTTATATTTATCTATTTAAATTTATAAATTATTATCTATTAAACGCAAGTTTTCGGGTTTAGATTTATAAACCTATATTTAGTGTTTCAAAGTATTTACAAAGAAATTATTTATAATAAAAGGCTAATAAACTGGGATTTAGCATAGTATTTCACGTAAATAGGCGCATAAAGGGTGCCTTATGCAGGTTTTTGATGTATAGTGATTGTTTTTTATGCTTTCTAAATCGATAAATTTACATAAATCATTGGTTTTCCGTGTTTTAGATGAATAAAAAACGGTATGTATATTTATTCGTTTATGTTTTAGAAGAAAATAATTTAGTTTATATTATTAAATAATTACCAACTATAAATATATTTAGTTTTAGTTTTGAAACTGAAATTTATCCCATCTCCTATTTAAAGTTTTAAAATATAAATTTCTAAATTTCACGATTATAAATCTTAATAAATATAAACGATAAATATTTGAAGCTATAAAACTGCTCAAATTTTCATTTTTTCTGTTTTGCTTATCACAGGCTAACCCACATCCAAATTCGCGAGTTTTGAGGAGGATAAACAACGATTCAGAAACATAAAATGCTATTTATCAACACTTTACACAAAAACAAGACTGTTTTCAAGCAATCTCCTTTTAAATCAGAAATAGGTCAAACAGAGGAGAAAAAGGGGCAATTTTGGCTATTTTTCTTGAATTTCACCCCATTTTTGCCCCTATTTTCATTCAACATAGCCCCATATTTACTTTTTCTGGCCTCACTTCCGGCTCATTTTTCTGCAAGAGGAGTCCAGCTCCATACCGAAACACTCCCCAATGGAGCAACATAAGAAACAAGGAAAAGGGCAACCCCGGAAAGGATTGCCCATTGTATTTTTAGAAAACTCAATTACAAAACTGGAGATAAGACAGCCGCGCCAAAAGCAGAAAAACCAGACTGCCCGATCAGCTTAATGGAGGATAAAAAAGATGAGTTCCTGCATCAGTTCGCCAGCCGAAGTATTGGGGTTGTTGAAGCCCTTCATCTTGGCATCCACCTCCTTCATCTTGGCAATAATCTGCATCACCTTCATTCCATTATAGTTTCTCATTCCTGTCATATAATCGCGCACACCCCAGGTAGATTTCAAATCCAGGAATTTTGCGAGCTCTGTTTCGTTCTGTTTATTGGGTGCATAATATGCCAACATCAAATTTTGGAAATAAGAAAAGAGCAACGGGAGAAGCGAGAAGGCTCCACCCGACTTTGGATTATTGTCAAAATATTGTACTATCTGATTTGCCTTGAAAACATCCTTGTTGATGATCGCATTTCTCAGTTCGAAGACATTGAAATCCTTGCTCACTCCGATTTCGCGTTCCACGATTTCGGGCGTCACTCTCCTGTCGTTTTCCGACAGCGAAATGAGTACCTTGTCCAGCTCGGAGGTAAGACGGTGCAAGTCGGGGCCGATGTGATCGGCAATCATCTGTGTGGCCTTCGGCTCGATGGTGGTGTTGTGCACTTTCAGATATTTCTCTATGAAACCCGCCAGTTGGTAATCTTTCATTTTTTTGCTCTCCAAGAGCACACCCGTCTGTGCCACCTTGGTGAGGAGCGTCTTCGGACTCTTCAAAGTTCCGTTTTTATAGCACACACATAAGATGGTCGATTTTACGGGATTTTCGAGATACTTGTCGAGTGCCTCGAAATTTTTCAAATTTTGAGCCTCTTTCAGAATCACCACCCGATGCTCTGCCATCATAGGATAACCCTTGCACTGGTCTACCACCTGGACTGCCGTCACAGAGGGAGACCCGAAAAGCACCACCTGGTTGAAATCTCGTTCTTCCGGCTGGAGCGCATGTTCCATCAGGTAATCACAAATTTTGTCGATATAGTACGACTCGTCACCCATCAGCAAGTAGACGGGTGAGAAGTTGCGAGCCTTCAGATCTTTCATGACCGACTCATAACTTACGCCTTGTTTTTTTTCTGCCATTACGATATTTTTTGTATCTTTGCATCAGCTTCGCCGATGTTGGGAATTTATTTCAGCCACAAAGATACGAAATATTTTTCTAACAATCTGCCAGAAAGGAAAGAAATCGGCGACTATATATATAAAAGGTAAAACAAACATGACAAGTCTCAACTTACCGCCCTTCGACGTACGCCTGAAAGGCACGAAGCAGGCGCCTCTGATTTTCGATTTTCTGAGAAGACGCTACGTCCGGCTCACTCCCGAAGAGTGGGTGCGACAGCACTTCGTCCACTTCATGGTGGAGCACCGCCACTACCCTGCCTCACTGCTTGCCAACGAGGTTTCGCTGCATGTGGGCGACAAGGTTCTCAGGGCCGACACCATCCTTTACAACAAGCAGCTGCAGCCGGTCATGATCGTTGAATACAAGGCTCCTCACATACCTATCACGCAGACTGTTTTCGACCAGATTGTCACCTACAATATGCTGCTACATGTAGACTACTTGGTGGTGAGCAACGGGCTGCAGCACTATGTCTGCAAGATGGATTATGATGGTAAAAAATATTTATATTTAGAAGAATTACCAGACTACTCAAATATTTTTACAGAATAAGGGCAGCGATATTCAGTCAATTACTGCTCTCATCTACAGAGCCAGGACTGGTGTCCATTTACACTAATGACACTAATGACACCGCAAGAAGTGTAAAAAGACACACTTCAAAATAGTCATTAGTCATTAGTCATTAGTCATTAAGGAACTTTGAAAATGCGTTTTTTCTTCAATAAAGAATAATATATAATAATATATATTATTATATATTATTCTTTATTGCGTTTTTCCATTTTTCTTAATGACTAATGACTAATGACTAATGACTAAAATTTCACTGGCGTTTTTGCAATAATCAATGCCAGCAGAAAAGACTACAAGAAAACAGGTCTTAAAAACGGGCTTTTTCAAGCACTTGCAAAATACTGATAGTCTGATGGTTACACAGCGATTAATCTTTATTAACTTTTCAAACTGCCCCCGTTTTTGAACAAACAGCCCAAAAATGTATTATATTTGCAGTGTCAAAGCGAGAGAAATGCGAACCAGATGGTAAACAAAGCGGGCAGGGGAATCCAGAAGGTACAGTTGTTCTATCGCCGCAGACAACAATAGAGCTCAAGCAACGCTCCACAAGGGTCATCTATTAAGACCACGGGAGGTCACAATAGACGACCGGCGCCGGTCATCTATTAAGACCCAAAAGCAGCGCTATCAAAGCCTGGGAGGAAGAAAGCAAAGATGCTGAGAAGCACAAGATGATGAAGCTGAGAAGCACACAGAACAATGCTGAGAAGCACAAGATGATGAAGCTGAGAAGCACACGGAAACATAGCTGAGAAGCACACGGAACAATCCGGATTCATATACATGAAACTTTATGTTTACCCATTTCTTAACAGAATTGTAACATCTGTTTAAATCGGCTGTAATATGGCATGAGTACCTTTGCACCCGAAAAGGAAGGCGATAGCTGAACGAAAGCTTAGGAAAAGCAGACGGAAAGCTTAGGAAAAGTAGACGGAAAGCTTAGGAAAAGTAGACGGAAAGCTTAGGAAAGGCCTCGTTTTCATTTCATCGGGAAACAATAATTTATCAAAAATAAATGGGTACAATTTATCTATGCATTGTGATCTTCCTGCTCTGTTTGGCAGTGTTCGATCTCTTCGTGGGAGTCAGCAACGATGCTGTCAACTTCCTGCAGTCAGCCATCGGAGCTAAGGTGGCAAAGTTTCGCACGGTTCTTATCATCGCCTCCTGTGGTGTAGTGCTCGGAGCCATCATGTCTTCGGGAATGATGGACATCGCCCGCCACGGCATCATGAGTCCAGATCACTTCACCTTTGAGGAAGTAATGACGCTCTTCCTCGCGGTTATGGTAACCGATGTCATCGTGCTGGACGTGTTCAACACGTTAGGTATGCCTACCTCCACCACCGTCTCGCTGGTGTTCGAGTTGTTGGGAGGTGCCTTCATCCTCGCCACCCTGAAGATGATAGGCGACGACAGCCTCAACTACGGTATGCTGCTCAACAGCAACAAGGCCTTGGAGGTGATTATGGGTATTTTCTCATCGGTCATCATCGCCTTTGTCTTCGGTGCTTTCGTGATGTGGCTCTCGCGTGTGGTTTTCACCTTCAACTATCGCAAGCACTCCCGCTATTCGATTGCCATTTTCGGCGGTATCGCTTTCACAGCCCTCTCCTACTTCATCTTCATGAAGGGCTTGGGCAAGAGCCCTTATCTGCCAGCAGAATGGCGCGATTTCATTGACCAGAACATCGGTTCGCTGCTCTGTGCCACCTTCGTGGTTTCAGCCATCGTGATGGAGTTCCTGCACCTCTGCCGCGTCAACATCTTCAAGTTCACTGTGCTGATGGGCACCTTTGCCTTAGCGATGGCCTTTGCCGGCAACGACCTGGTGAACTTCATCGGTGTGCCTCTCGCCGGACTTTCTTCTTACAACGACTATATGGTCAATGCCAACGGCGTGGGTCCCGACAGCTTCATGATGACATCGCTGATGGAGAGTGCCAAGACCACTCCCGTCTATCTGCTCGCTGCAGGCTTCGTGATGATTGTCGCCATGGCCACCTCAAAGAAGGCACAGAACGTGATCAAGACCTCTGTAGATCTGAGCCGCCAGGACGAGGGAGACGAGATGTTTGGCAGCTCATCTGCAGCACGCGTCATCGTACGCAACTGCCAGAGTGCCGACTCATGGCTCAACGGCTTCATGCCCAAGTCGTTGAAGCAGTGGATCAACAGCCGCTTCGACAAGAACGATGTAGAGTTGGAGGAAAGCGCTGCCTTCGACGTGGTTCGTGCAGCCGTCAACCTGGTATTGGCTTCCATGCTCATCATCATCGGTACCAACCTCAAGTTGCCTCTCTCTACCACCTACGTAACCTTCATGGTAGCCATGGGTTCTTCGCTTGCCGACAAGGCTTGGAGTCGTGAGAGTGCCGTATTCCGCGTAACAGGTGTGCTGAGTGTCATCGGTGGATGGTTTATCACAGCCGGTGTGGCTTTCGCAGCCTGCGCCCTCGTCTGCCTCGCCATGCATTTTGGCGGCATCCTCGCGCAGACAGCCTTCATTGTTCTCGTTATCTTCATGCTCATTCGCAGCAACATCCGGTACAACAAGAAGTCGAAGGAAGAGAGCAAGGGAAGCACCTTCCAGCTGATGATGCGCTCGCACGACCCAGAAATCGTATGGGATCTGCTTCGCCGTCAAGTGTCACGCACACAGAGCTTCGTATGCCGCTTCGCCCTGAGTGAGTTCAACCTCATCATGGACGGTCTTGCCAACGAGAACACCCGCGAGCTGCGCCATGCCAACAAGGAGCTGAAGAAGGAGCAGGACATGCTGAAGAAGTTCCGCCGCCAGGAGATGCTGGGCTTGAAACGCTCGCCTTTGGAGATTGCCATCGAGCGCAACACATGGTTCCATCTGGGTGCCAACAGCAACCAGCAGTTCATCTACTCACTGCGCCGTATGCTCGACCCTATCAAGGAGCACGTAGACAACAATTTTAACCCGCTGCCCACTGAATACATCAACGAGTTTATGCCTATACGCCAAAAGATCAACGACTTGATGAAGATGAGCTGCGAGCAGATAGAGACAAGCCGCTATGAGAACTATCGTGAGATTCTCGCCGAGGCTGATGCCTGCAAGGACGAGCTCTCAGTGCTCCGCAAGAAGCACATCGACCGTCTGCAGAACATGAAAGACAACACGCTGATGCAGATCTCGCTCGTCTATCTGAACGTACTGCAGGAGAGCCAGGAGTTCCTCAGTGTGATGAGACACCAGCTCAGAGCTGCCAAGAAGTTCATGGTGAACTAATCCTCTCCTTTGCTTATTCGATATAAAAAAAAAGAGCATCGCCTGCTGGTGATGCTCTTTTATTTTGATTTTTCGCTGGGTTCAGGAGTTATAGCGACTTCCTACAAGCTCTTGATGAGTTTCAGTATCTCAGCCCGCTTGCCATCATTGGTGCCATTGCCTACATAGCGTACAATGCCTTTCTCGTCGAGCACGAGGAAGAGAGGAAAGCCGCCTGTGCCCACAAAGCGCACGAAATACTTGTCGTCGTAGATGTGGTTCCAGTTGAACCCACGCTGCTGGGTGATGCGACGCACCTTGTCGGCCTTCTCGAAGTTGACCGAGAGAAACAGCACGTCGGGCAACTGCTCCTTCCATTCAGAGAGAATCGGCATCTCGCGCAGACAGGGTCCGCAGCCCGAGAACCAGGCATTGACAACCACCTTTCGGCCCTTGATGAGTTCGTCGGTCCATGGATTGCCATCGATGTCATACTCGGCAAAATGCCCTGGCAAAGGTTTACCTACCTCAAGTTCTAAATATTTATAGCCTCCCTCTGGATACATGCGCTTGTTCATCAGCTCACGGTTTTTTATCTCTTCGTCTATCTCGGCGATTCCTTTCACACGATTGCGGGGTATCTCATACTTGGCCCACGACTGGGGCACAGTAGCTCCCTTGCGAAGGGTGATGTTTACAATCATATAATCCTTGCTCAAGCTCACGAATCCCATCGACTGGGCAGCAGCTGCATCAGTAGGGAGCTCCTTTGAATAATACTTACCGTCGACAAAGTAGGCGGCCTTGACCAAACTGTCTGTTGTTTGGGTTTCAGACTGCTGTGCAGATGCCGTAAGTGAGGCAAATGACAGCAGAGCCATGAAAAAGCTTTTTGTTCTCATTGTTTTTTATGTTGATATTTTCTGTTTTCAATGCCACAAAAGTACATAAAAAAGGCAGAACTCCATCATCGAAGTCCTGCCTTTTTTCTTTATTCAATAAGTTTAACGGTGCTTAAAACGTTTTTTGAATGTCTCAACCTTCGCAAGTAAGCTCCACACGCCCTGAACCCAACGACCAACACCGAAGGGAATTGAAATTCCCTGGTCAAAGGATAAAGCAAAGGTAAAGGGAGAAGCTCATAGATACTGCACGCCCTGAACCAACGGTCACCGGCGCGTGGGGCTTACTTGCGAAACTTGAATTAAGATATAAGACCAATCATAAACCAAAAAGGGCACGATTGCTCGTGCCCAAATTACTTGATCTATCATTATATTGCGTTCGTTAGCCGAAACTATTGAACAACAACTTTCTTCACACTTCCATCACTATACTTCACGATGTTCAAGCCCTTGGCTGGAGCAGATAATCGCTGGCCATTTGCTGAATAGCGAGAGACTTCCTTGGCATTGGCAGAGGTTGCAACCTTATCAATGCCCGCTGCATCAAACTCTACTATCTTCTCGAAATAGCCAAATTCTGACGACTTATAAGCATCATAAGTTCCTTTTGGTACATAAACCGTACAATTCTTTGCGTCACATCCATTAAATATGTCTATCCCTAATTCTGGCAAATTTTCTGGATATACATAAATGGAGGTCAATCCACTGCAACCTTGAAAAGTTTGATTGCCTATCGAAGTAACACCAGAAGGGATGGTCAAGCTTGTCAATCCACTGCAACCTCTAAAAACACCATCGCCTATCGAAGTAACACTGGAAGGGATGGTCAAGCTTGTCAAGCCACTGCAACCTATAAAAGCATAATCTCTTATCCAAGTAACACCGGAAGGGATGGTCAAGCTTGTCAATCCACTGCAACATCTAAAAACACCATCGCTTATCGAAGTAACACTGGAAGGGATGGTCAAGCTTGTCAAGCCACTGCAACTATCAAAAGCTGCTCTACCTATCGAAGTAACACTGGAAGGGAGGGTCAAGCTTGTCAATCCACTGCAATCTATAAAAGCATAATCGCCCAACTTATCATTAGAGGTATAATAGTTCTCGCCGAACCGAAAATAAGCATCTCCACCTTTTACAATTTTTGCTTCAGACAAATCTAATATAGACAGTTTTCCGTCGGTTTTTTCCCTATTAAAATCACTACCAGCCATCTCACGGATAAATTTCAAATCCGTGCCATTAATTTTACCAACAATCTTCAGATTGGTAATCAGATTCTTCTGGTTTTCACCAATCCTATCAGGTAAAGTACCAGCCTCATCCAACTTGATTGTTACTTGTGTGGTTAACAAGCCATCCTTATTAATACCTACTATATTCTCGAAATAGCCAAATTCTGACGACTTATAAGCATCATAAGTTCCTTTTGGTACATAAACCGTACAATTCTTTGCGTCACATCCATTAAATATGTCTATCCCTAATTCTGGCAAATTTTCTGGATATACATAAATGGAGGTCAATCCACTGCAACCATAAAAAGCCTTATCGCCTATCAAAGTAACACCGGAAGGAATGGTCAAGCTTGTCAAGCCACTACAGCCATAAAAAGCTGCTATGCCTATCGAAGTAACACTGGAAGGGAGGGTCAAGTTTGTCAAGCCACTACAACCCCTAAAAGCATCATCGCCTATCGAAGTAACACTGGAAGGAATGGTCAAGCTTGTCAATCCACTGCAACCATAAAAAGCATCCCCGCCTATCTTAGTAACACTGGAAGGGATGGTCAAGCTTGTCAAACCACTGCAACCTTGAAAAGTACCCCAGCCTATCGAAGTAAAACCAGAAGGGATGGTCAAGCTTGTCAAGCCACTGCAACCATAAAAAGCATACTCGCCTATCGAAGTAACACTGGAAGGGAGGGTCAAGCTTGTCAATCCACTGCAACCTGCAAAAGCATAATTGCCTATCGAAGTAACACCGGAAGGAATGGTCAAGCTTGTCAAGCCACTGCAACCTGCAAAAGCATAATTGCCTATCGAAGTAACACCAGAAGGGAGGGTCAAGCTTGTCAATCCACTGCAATCTAGAAAAGCACCCCTGCCTATCGAAGTAACACCAGAAGGAATGGTCAAGCTTGTCAAGCCACTGCAACCTTGAAAAGTTTGATTGCCTATCGAAGTAACACTGGAAGGGATGGTCAAGCTTGTCAAACCACTGCAAACTGCAAAAGCATAATCGCCCAACTTATCATTAGAGGTATAATAGTTTTCGCCGTACTGAAAATAAGCAGATCCACCTGCTACAATTTTTGCTTCAGACAAATCTAATATAGACAGTTTTCCGTCTGTTTTTTCCAAATTAAAATCACAACCAGCCATCTCACGGATAAATTTCAAATCCGTGCCATTAATTTTACCAACAATCTTCAGATTGGTAATCAGATTCTTCTCGTTTGCACTAATCTTATAAGGTAAAGTACCAGCCTCATCCAGCTTGAGTGTTTTAATACCATCTACTATATTCTCGAAATAGCCAAATTCTGACACCCAATAATCATCATAAGTTCCTGTTGGTACATAAAGTATACAATTCTTTGCGTCACATCCCTTAAATACATTAGACCCTAACGTTGGTATTTTTTCCAGATATACATAAATGGAGGTTAACCCACTGCAATCTGCAAAAGCATAATTGCCTATCGAAGTAACACTGGAAGGGATGGTCAAGCTTGTCAATCCACTACAACCTGCAAAAGTATACCTGTCTATCGAAGTAACACTGGAAGGGATAGTCAAGCTTGTCAAACCACTGCACTCTGCAAAAGCACCCCAGCCTATCGAAGTAACACTGGAAGGAATAGTCATGCTTGTCAATCCACTGCAACCTTCAAAAGCACCCCAGCCTATCGAAGTAACACTGGAAGGAATAGTCATGCTTGTCAATCCACTGCAACCTTCAAAAGCTCTATAGCCTATCGAAGTAACACCAGAAGGGATAGTCAAGCTTGTCAAACCACTGCAACCATAAAAACCTTCTCCACCTATCGAAGTAACACCGGAAGGGATGATCATGCTAGTCAAACCACTGCAACCTTTAAAAGCTCTATAGCCTATCGAAGTAACACCAGAAGGGATAGTCAAGCTTGTCAAACCACTGCACTCTGCAAAAGCTAATTCGCCTATCTCAGTAACACTGGAAGGGATAGTCAAGCTTGTCAAACCACTGCACTCTGCAAAAGCACCCCAGCCTATCGAAGTAACACCGGAAGGGATGGTCAAGCTTGTCAAACCACTGCAATCTTGAAAAGCTGATTCGCCTATCTCAGTAACACTGGAAGGGATGGTCAAGCTTGTCAAACCACTGCAACCATAAAAAGCATAATCGCCCAACTTATCATTAGAGGTATAATAGTCATTAGAGGTATCCTTGTCATCGCTGTACCGAACATAAGCATCTCCACCTGCTACAATTTTTGCTTCAGACAAATCTAATATAGATAGTTTTCCGTCGGTTTTTTCCATATTAAAATCACAACCAGCCATCTCACGGATAAGTCTCAAATCCGTGCCATTAATTTCACCAACAATCTTAAGATTGGTAATCAGATACTTCTTGCTTGCACTAATCTTATTAGGTAAAGTACCAGCCTTATCCAACTTGAGTGTTATTTGTTTGGTAATCAAGCCATCATCTGCAGCCAGAATTGCCGTGCTCCCAAGCAACATAAATAACACTGTTAAAAACAGACTTTTAAAAGTAAATGTTCTCATATTCATTTTAGTTATTTTATTCCGCAGCACTATAGTTTATTATACTTTTGATATCCTGAGCAACAAAAGCGGCCCAGGGTCTTGCCATGTCGAAAAATTCAACGTATCTTCGTGTTGCAAAAAGAAACGTAAAAACCAACGATAGACATGGCAAAGTTACAAATAAAATCTGAGAAACCACTTCTTTTGGAGGATTTTTTTCGGGTCGTGGAGCAATTTTGACTCCACATGGTCTTTCTGTAATCGGAGGAAATAAAAGACAAAAAGTTAAGATACTGAAATTTCGCATGTGGTTCAAGTACGGGCTGAAGGCCCAAAAGCTCCTAGCCCAGGGCATCGCCCGCAAGCAGCACGCCCTGAAGGGGCAGAAGCTTTAAAATTCTCGGCAATTAGTAAAGCTTTTGCCCTTACAGGGCGACAAGTTTGCGAACATAATAACCCAGGGCGATGCCCTGGGCTAGGAGCTTCTGCCCCTTCAGGGCGTATTGGGTAATTTCAACCCTACAGGTAGGACGTTTCAACCGTACAGGTAGGACGTTTCAACCGTACAGGTAGGACGTTTCAACCGTACAGGTAGGACGTTCCAACCGTACAGGTAGGGCGTTCCAACCGTACAGGTAGGGCGTTCCAACCGTACAAGTCGATACTTATTCGTGCGTAGCAAAACGCTGCTCGGCCAGTTGCTCGTACTTGGTGCCGGGCTTGCCATAGTTGGCATAAGGCCAGATGCTGATGCCGCCACGTGGTGTAAAGATGCCTGTCACCTCGATGTACTTAGGATCCATCAGGGCGATAAGGTCTTTCATGATGATGTTGACACAGTCCTCATGAAAGTCGCCGTGGTTGCGGAAACTGAAGAGATAGAGCTTCAGACTCTTGCTCTCCACCATCTTGACATCAGGAATGTAGCTGATGCGAATCTCGGCAAAGTCGGGCTGTCCTGTGATAGGACACAGCGATGTGAACTCGGGGCAGTTGAAACGCACCCAGTAGTCGTTGCCCTGATGCTTGTTGACGAAAGTCTCGAGCACCTCGGGCGCATAATCCATTCTGTATTGGGTCTTGGCACCTAATGCCTTCAGACCGTCTTCTTTTCTATCCATATCTTTGTTTATTGTTTCTTTTGTGAAGGAGTTTTTTTTTTCAGGAGTTAAGGAGTTAAGAAGTTAAGGAGTTAAGACAATAGTCTTATTGCTTGAATTCAAACCCACAAAGGCATTTGTCTTAACTCCTCAGCGACCGAAGGGAGCGATAACTCCATTAACTCCTTTAACTCCTGAAAATAAAACATTTGCCTCTGAGGCATTTGTCTTAACTCCTCAGCGACCGAAGGGAGCGATAACTCCATTAACTCCTTTAACTCCTGAAAATAAAACATTTGCCTCTGAGGCATTTGTCTTAACTCCTCAGCGACCGAAGGGAGCGATAACTCCATTAACTCCTTTAACTCCTGAAAATAAAACATTTGCCTCTGAGGCATTTGTCTTAACTCCTCAGCGACCGCAGGGAGCGATAACTCCTTAACTCCTTTAACTCCTGAAAATAAAACATTTGCCTCTGAGGCATTTGTCTTAACTCCTCAGCGACCGCAGGGAGCGATAACTCCTTAACTCCTTTAACTCCTGAAAATATCTCCGATGAATAGCTCCTTAGAATCAATTCAGGCTGAAAATCTTAAACACGTTATAAGAGATGTTTTTATCGTACACATCCTCGCCTTCGTGACGCTTCAAGAACTTCACCACACGAATGGTGACAGGCAGCACGATGATTTCGTACACCGTCTTGAGCACCACCTGCCAAATCATCAACTTAGGCAACTCGGCAGCAGGCACCACTCCACCCAATGCCAGAGGGAAGAAGATGAGACTGTCGCAGCTCTCACCAGCCACCGTACTCCAGATGGCACGAGCCGAGAAACGCTTTCCGCCATCACGAATCTTCATCACACTCATCACGTAGGCATTAGCAAAGGAACCTACGATGAAAGCCACAAACGATGCAGCGGCAATGCGGGGAGCCAAGCCGAAGATGGCATGAAAGCCCTCCTGATTGTGCCAGTAGGGAGCTGCGGGAATCATGTCGCAGATAGCTCCCAACGCCACGAAGAAAAAGTTCATGGCAAAGCCCGTCCATATCAGCAGACGAGCCTTCTGATACCCCCACACCTCGCACACACAGTCGTTGATGATGTAGCTTACGGGGAAAACGATGAGACCTCCGGTAAGAGAAACCGAACCTACTGCAATTTGCTTTGTTTCAAGCACGTTTGCCGCTATGAGGCAAACGCAAAAGAGAATGCTGAAAAGCATGAACAGCACGCTCACTTGAGTTTTTTCTTTTTTCATTTTTCTTGTTTTTTACGAGGTTTACCAAGCACTCGAGTTCATAAATATAAAGGTGGAACTACCCATCCTTTGCAAAATCGGCTGCAAAATTACGATTATTCTGTCTATTTACAAAATATTAAGGGCAATATCTCACCATATTTGAGGGAAAATATGTACTTTTGCATGGAATTTGACAGAATAATAAAACAGATAAATAATAATAAAACAGATAAATAAAGGAAGAAACAACATGAAGAAAATCTTATCTATGGCCCTGACTGCCATGATGGCTGTCAGCTGTGCCGAAGCGCAAGACGTCGCCTTCACCGTAGAAGGCACTGCACCACAGGGTGTTGACACTCTCTACGTGTTCTATAACGGACAGATGAACGAGGCTCAGCCCATTGCTGCCAAGGAGGGCAAGTTCGAGGTGAAAGGCAATCAGCCTGCCGAAACCTTCATCACCGTGGCTGCAAGCAACCAGCTGATGGTGGCTGCCGTTATCGACGGTACAAAAACCATCAACATCGACCTGGTAAACAAGAAGGTTGGCGGTTCGGAACTCAACGAGAAGCTGAACACATATTACGCCAAGATGAGCGTAATAGAGAAGAAGATGAACGATCTGGCTCCAGAATGGCAGAAGCTCCGCGGCGACAAGACCGAGGAGGGCAAGACCAAAATGAAGGCCCTGGAACAGAAGATAGACGCAGTGGAAGCTGAGCAGAACGCCGAGATAGCCGCTTTTTGCAAGGAGAACAAGGACAATGTGCTGCCTGCCTACATCCTGTCGGACAGCTTCTATGGTTTCGAGTTTGCCAAGCTGAAGGAACTTTGCGATCCCAGCACCGCTTACTACAACCACCCCATGATGCGCCGCCCAAAGATGCAGATAGAATCGCTTGCCAAGCGTCAGCCAGGCATCAAGTACACCGACCTGAACATGCAGGACATGAACGGCGCCAAGGTGAAGCTGAGCCAGTTTGTTGGCAACGGTAAGTATGTATTGGTGGATTTCTGGGCTTCATGGTGCGGACCTTGCCGCATGGAAATGCCTAACGTGAAGAAGGCCTACGAAATGTATCACGGCAAAGGCTTCGAGGTGGTAGGCGTGAGCTTCGACAACAAGTTGGAAGCCTGGAAGAAGGGTGTCAACGACTTAGGTCTGGCTTGGCCTCAGATGAGCGACCTGAAGGGCTGGCAGTGCGCTGCACATGATGCCTATGGCGTAAACAGCATTCCAAGCAACGTGCTCCTCGACCCTAATGGCGTTATCGTAGCCTGCGACCTGCGTGCCGAGGATCTGCTCGAGAAGTTGGCCGAAATCTACAAGTAATTCTGCATCAAGCAAGTACAGAGGATCATACAGCCTACGTCATAAAAAAAATGAGAAGCTATTTTCACAGCTTCTCATTTTTTTATTGTCTATATTGAACTTTCGTTATTCTGCGCTTTCCTCCTGACGGTCGTCTACGTTATCGCCCTCAGTAGGAGCCAAGATGGCCTTGAAGTCGGTGTAGCCGTTCTTAACGAGGATATTGTACCACTGCAACAGCTTCTTGATATCGCTGTCGTGAACACGGTCGCGGTCGTAGTTGGGCAACACCTCAGCAAAGTAGTCGTGCAACTCCTGTGCAGAAGCCTTCTTATAGTTCAGGCTGCTCTCCTTGCAGTCCTCTTTCTTGCCTACGTTTTCGAACACCTTCCAGAGTGCTATCTCGTCATCATCAGTATACATAGCGATATCGCCAAGACTTGTCACACGATCGGTGGCAAAGGCAGGAATACGCTTGTGCGTCTCGTCGATAGTCTCGACGATAAGATTGCGGTTACCACGTGAAACCAGTTTGTAAAGGCCTGGCTTGCCTGCAATAGATAAAATTGTTTCCATTTGGTTATATTTTCTTTAATTTTTCACTGATTATTTTTCTCTTTTTGGTGCAGTCTTACTCTGCTTCAGTCTTTCTCTGCTGCTTTTCGGCACTCTTCCACCCTTTCGAGCAAAAGATTCACTTGCCGGGCCACATCAGCCTTGCCGTCGTTGACGATTTCGAAGTCGCAGCGGGCTGCAACCTCTGCCTGTGACATCTGGGCATGAAGCCACTCCAAGGTTCTGCTGCGGTCTATATGGTCGCGCGCCATTACTCGCTGAATGCGAACCTCCTCTGGAGCCGTGACACAGACCACAAAGTCGAAATGAGTGCGATGGATAAATCCACTTTCGAAGAGGATGGCACTCTCGAGCCAGTCGAAGTCGCTCTGCTCGAAATCTCGCGCCACGGCAGGATGAACCACATCGTTGACAGCCAACTTGTTGGCCTCGCTTGCCAACAGAAAACGCGCCAAGACGGGTTTCTGCAGCACGCCCTCAGCATCGTACACTTCCTCGCCTACCAGCGAGCAAAGACTCTGTTGCAACGGCTTGTCGTTTCGCATGAGCCGCTTGGCTGCCGCATCGCTGTCGTAGACACGAATTCCATGTCTTTCCAGTTCGCGACAAACAAAACTCTTGCCGCTGCCAATGCCTCCTGTTATCGCTATTTTCATCTCTTCTTCCCGATTGTCCAAGATTTCTTCACTTTTTGCTCTTCCAAGAGTTCCTCTTATTACTCAAGTTTCGCAAGTAAGTTCCTCACTCTCCTTACTCCACTTGCTGTTCGAGCAGATAATCCACTCGTTGGAAGTCGAGTCTGGCCTTGCTCACACTATGCGGAACGCCGATGAGCTGCAGTGTACACTTGTCGGAAGGATTCTGAGAGAGTTCATTATAGTCGACCACTACCTTGAACATATCCGGACGGATGGTGCGGAACTGGCTTGCGCCAATCGTAAACCGCACTGTCACCTTCGACGGGAATGTACGAAGCACAAATCCCTCGGGCATGTTGATAGCTGTGATGGGCACATCGATGGTTTCCTCGGTGAGCACATCGGGATAGACAGACAGGCGAACCGTGCCTGGAACCATCTTCAGTCCGCGAATCTTGCGAAGGCGAACCGTCGTATGGATCGTGTCCTGCAGGTTGCGCATGTTGAAAGGTTCTATCTCCACATAATTCACCTTGTCGAGCTGATCCTTGTTGGCATAGACCGTCACCTCGGCTGGCAGGAAGTCGGTATGGGCAAGATAGTAGCTCTTGCTGGCTGTCACCTTTCCCTTGAAGACTACAGGCACCTGCTTGGAGGCGCCATAGGTGAAGTAGAAATCATACTCGCCGGGCTTTACGGAGAGCAACTTGCTGGAGCCATAAAGCTGTGCCTGCAACTGTCGCTGCACATCGGTCAATGGCACTACGCCCTTGCCCTTGTCCTCGTCGGCATAAGCCGAGAACTTGAAGGAGAGCGGACGCAGCACGTGTCCATACTCGTAGGTTACGAGCGTGAATCCCTTGTCGCGCACGGTAATCCGCACCGTATCGGGAAGATCGCCCGTCACCACGACATTGCGAGGCACGTCTGTCAGGCGCACAGGCACACAAAGTTCCTTCTCGTAGGTCTCGTTGAGCGTCATCATCAACCAGAAGATGCCGCTGAGAGCGAGAAAGAACAAGAATATCAGCAACTCCTTGTTGACGGTGCCAAAAAGGAGTTTGCTGAGTGTACTGAATAAACTATACCGGGGCCTATGCATTAGGAGTCTGCGATGTGGCATCGGCGAACACATAGCCCTTGGCTACAGTGATAACCACGCCACGTGCCACCTCGATATCGATAGTGTTCTCCTGGGCATTGACACGCTTTACTGTGCCATATACACCGCCACCAGTCACTACCTTGTCGCCTTCCTTCAGCGCATTCTGAAACTCGCGAATCTTCTTCTGTTTCTTCTGCTGTGGACGAATCATAAACAACCACATGATAGCGAAGATAGCTACCATCATAATGAGCATAGGCAAGCCACTCTGGCCGCTACCGCTCTGCAAAAACAAATTTGTCATATTTCTAAAGTTTTATTTTTCTGTTAATATAATCAAGATATGAACCTATATATATAATAAGGTGTAAATCTCACTTTCCCGGTCTTACTTCTCCTCCTCGGCAGCATTGTCCTGAGCTGTTGGCTCTGCAGGCTGGTCGTAAGAAAGCTGGTCGTAAGAGGGCTGATCATACTGATAGCCGTTATTGTCATTCCAGTCATTACCATTGTTGTTGCGATAACGTGGCTGACCAATGCGCTGACGGCGCTGCTGTCCTTCGCGGGCACCACTATGAACTCCGAATCCTCCGCGGCCTGCACGGCGCTGAACGTTCTGCTCACGATGAGGACGCTCGGGCAATTCTTTCATGATGACACCGGTCTCGATCAGCGAACGGGCGATGGCGTCGAGCATTCCGTTCACATAGCCGCCACTGCGTGGTGTGCTGTAGATCTTGCTCAGTTCCACATACTCATTGATGGTTACTGTGGCAGGAATGCCAGGGAAGTTGACCAACTCGGCGATAGCAATCTGCATGATGACCATATCCATATATGCCAGACGCGAGAAATCCCAGTTGCGTGAAATCCGTCCCATATATTTCTGATACTCGTCGGCGTTGAGAATCGTGGCACGGAACAGCTTGCGGGCAAACTCACGGTCTTCCATGTCCTTGTATTCGGGCAGAAGCTCCTGGTTGGCCTTGTTGGCAGGGTCGAATCGCTTGATGGTTTTCAGCACGAAAGTATCAATGATGTCCTTGTCGTCGTTCCAGTAGAGGCTCTTCTCCTCGAGCATGGCTTCGATGTCCTCGCTGTTCATCACGATGTTCTTGTACAACTTGCGCCACACCTCACGGTCTGCATCATAACTGTCTTCCTCGGCATTCATATACTCCTGATAGATGTCGCTCTCCACAACAGCAGTGTACACACGGCGCACCACCTCAATATCGTCATCCCATGAAGAGTTCTTGGCTTCTATCCATTCGCCAAGCATCTTGTTCTCCTCGAGCTGCACGGCAAAGCGGTTGAAAGCAAACTTCTGCGATGGAGCATCGCCTCCCTCACGCTGCACACGTGTCACCTCCAAGTCGTAACGCTTGCGCGCTTCCTTGGTGATTTCTACAATAAGTTGTAATTGATAATTGTATAAATCGTAAGCCTTGGACAGGCTGAAGAACAACTCCTTCTCGGCGTTGTCCATGTTACGATTGCCGTTTTGATAGTACGCATAGGTTAACTGCACAATCTTTCTGCGAATCAAGTCCCTGTTAATCATTCTCTAATAATTTACGGATTAAATGTATTTTGCTGCAAAAGTAAGTATTTATCTCCTAATAAACAAGAAAAAACAGAGTTATTTCTCATTTTTTAATGATAAAATCTCTTTTTTTCAAATTTCTGACCACTAAATTTGGAAATTCCAAAGAAAAGTAGTAATTTTGCATCCGTTTTGTAAAAAACCGCTTTTTCAAAGCTAATCCGTGTGATGGCGAGTTAAGGCACATTTTTATTAATTAATACTTAATTTAGAGTAACACAATGAAAGAGATTAACGTAACAGGTCAGAAGCGCACAGACCTTGGCAAGAAAGCTTCTAAAACATTGCGCAAAGAGGGTTTGATCCCATGTAACTTGTATGGCGAGAAGAAGGACGCTAACGGCGCTCCTGAGGCTTTGTCTTTCGCAGTTCCATTCGCTGAGCTCCGCAAGATCATCTACACTCCTCACGTATATGTTATCAACCTCATCATCGACGGTGAGAGCCACACAGCTATCATGAAGGAGATTCAGTTCCACCCAACAACAGACGCTCCTCTGCACGTAGACTTCTACGAGGTGAACGACCAGAAGCCTATCACTATCGGCATCCCAGTGAAGTTGGTAGGTTTGGCACAGGGTGTTCGCGATGGTGGTCGTATGAACCTCTCTATCCGCAAGATCGACGTTACTGCTCCTTACCAGGTTATTCCTGAGCACCTCGATATCGACGTTACTGCGTTGAAGATCGGTAAGAGCATCAAGGTAGGCGACCTCTCATTCGAGGGTCTCGAGCTCGCTACAAGCAAGGCTGTAGTAGTTTGCTCTATCAAGATGACACGTAATGCTGCTGCCGCTGCCGCTGCTGCTGCCGCTGAAGAGGAGGCATAATTATCAATTAGAAGTACATTCGGAAATTGGATAAATTTTTGATTTGTGGTCTCGGGAATCCTGGCGACGAATACGCCGGAACCCGACACAACACAGGATTCATGGTATTGGACGCTTTTGCTAAGGCGTCCAATATTCATTTTGAGGATAAGCGTTACGGCTTTGTTGCCGAGACAAGCATCAAGGGACGAAAGGTGTTCCTGCTCAAGCCCACCACGTTTATGAACCTCAGCGGAAACGCTGTGCGCTACTGGCTGCAGCAGGAGAAAATAGACCAGAAGCGACTGCTCGTCATCAGCGATGAACTTGCCCTGCCATTGGGCGCGTTCCGACTGAAAGCTGGCGGAAGCAACGGCGGACACAACGGACTGGGACACATCCAGCAACTCATCGGACAAGACTATGCCCGTCTGCGTATGGGCATCGGAAACGATTATCCCCGTGGAGGACAGGTGGACTGGGTACTGGGACACTACACCGAGGAGGACATGCGCCAACTGCAGCCTGCACTCGACCTGGGCGTGGAAATCATCAAGAGTTTCGTGTTGCAAGGCATCGATGCCACTATGAACCAATACAATAAATTGGGGAAAAAGTAAGAACGAGTTTAACATTCCCTCCAAGGCTGTTGGCTATAACTTCTAACGACCAAAGGGAGTGATAACTTCTTTAACTTCTATAACTTCTGAACTTGCAAAAGTTCAATAAACACTAATACAGCTATGAAGGAAAGTGCCAGAATAGACAAGTGGCTCTGGGCTGCCCGCATATACAAGACGCGCAGCATCGCAGCAGATGCCTGCAAGAACGGGCGTGTCACCGTGGGAGGCATCTCGCGCAAGCCTTCGTTCATCATCAAGCGAGGCGATGTGGTGAGCGTGAAGAAAGCGCCCATCACCTATTCCTTCGAAGTGCTCGACTGCATCGAACAGCGCGTGGGAGCCAAGATGCTCTTTGCCGTTTACAAGAACGTCACCGATCCCCGACAGTACGAACTGCTGGAAATGAGCCGTATCAGCGGATTCGTTGACCGTGCCCGCGGAACAGGACGTCCTACCAAGAAAGAGCGCCGTGCCCTCGATGCTTTCATCGATCCTGCCCTCTTTGGCTTCGACGACGATGACGACATAGAATAAATGTTCTCTATAACCTATAAAATCTATGTTCTAAAGTATCGAACTAATGTTCCAAAGTTTAGAACTTATGTTCTAAAGTATCGAACTTATGTTCTAAAGTTTAGAACATAGATTTATTCATAAGAAACAAAACAAATTTATTATAAACAGAAAACATTTTTAAATGTTTTCGACCTGTACGGTTGAAATTACCCAATACGCCCTGAACCAACGGTCACCGGCGCGTAGCGGAAAGGTAAAGGGCAGAAGCTC